>ENA-OSEO01001519-OSEO01001519.1-sediment-metagenome-genome-assembly--contig:-NODE-1519-length-41219-cov-4.548855_pt1 | contig 41219 bp, 38 predicted proteins | sample MGYA00237883_ERZ534232 | MGnify/ENA metagenome assembly ERZ534232 | reverse complement strand
ATCCGGAAGTTCAGGTTGCTGGGGTAGCTGATGTCGTCATTGTAGGTGATGGTCTGGCAGGCCGAGTTGAGCAGGTAGCCGTATGTGTCGGTACTGCCCGTGGTGTAAACGGTCAGGATTCCGGAACGGGCTGGATTGAGCCGGACGTAGTCGTTGTCCCCGGCCGGACTGATGTAAGCGTAATAGACCCGGCCGATGACGATCGGCGTGGCCGAGGCGCAGGCGGTGCTGCTGGCTCCCCCGCCCCCGGTTCCGGGGCCGCTGTTGGCCACGGCCCGGGCGATGTTGATCCTCGGCTTGGCCAGACCCGACTTGGCGTCGGTTACTGAATCACCGTTGTTGACCAGGCGGCTCTTGAGCTGGGCCACGGTCAGGTAGCGGCCCAGGGTGGCCTTGGCCCAGGACTGGAGAACCGCGGCCGCGCCGGCCGCGTAGGGGCAGGCGGCCGAGGTGCCGCCGAAGCAGGTGTAGTAGCCGTTGTTGGTCCGGGGCGCGTAGGCGCAGTTGGACGGAGCCAGCAGATCGAGGCCCGCGCCCGAGTCGGAGTAGCAGGGGACCTGGTCGCGGCCCGGCGAGGGGTCCTGGCAGGCGTAGGACGAGAAGTAGCCGTAGTTGGCGTAGCAGGAGGAGTTGTAGGCCCCGACGCAGGAGCCGGGGCCGACGCAGTAGGCCCTTGAGCTAAGCCCGGCGTCGTAGACCGAGCCCACGGCGATGGTGTTGCTGAGGCAGGCCGGCCCGGAGATGCCGTTGCAGGCGCCGTCGTTGCCCGAGGAGGCGAAGAGGGCCATGCCGTTGGCCACGGCGTTTCTGGCGGCCACGGTGTAGGAAGGCATGGCGGCGTCGCAGGGATTCGAGGAGTAGGCGCCCACACTGCCCAGGGAATTGGAGATGATCTTGATCGGGTACTGGGGATTGTCGTTCCAGTGGCTGACGCACCAGTCCCAGGCCCTGACGGTCGCGCCCGTGAAAACCTGGCCGGAGCTGTCGGCCACCTTGAGGGCGTAGATCTTGGCCTGGGGCGCCACGCCGCCGATGTAGGCGCCGGCGCCGGTGTTCAACCCGGCGGCGATGGCGGCGGTGGCCGTGCCGTGACCCAGGGCGTCCCTGGGGTCGGCGCTGTTACCGGCGATGTCCCAACCGCCGATGACCTTGGCGTTGGGGAAACCGCCGCCGCCCAGGGCCGGGTGGCTGTAGTCGACTCCCGAGTCCACCAGGGCGATGGCCACCCCCTGGCCGCCGTAGCGGCTGCGGTAGATAGTGGGGTTCATCAAGGGGATGCCCTGGGCCGTTTGCAGCCTGAGGGGCCGGTCCTCCTCGATAACCGCCACGTCATCCAGGGCGGCCAGCTGGACCAGGCCCTCGGGCGCGACCGAGGCGGTGAAGCCCGGGATGTTCTCGAAACTGATTCCGACCCGGCATTTCTGGGGATCGAGCTTGCCCAGGGCCGTCTCCACGGCCACAGCGACGGCCTTCTGGTGGGAGTCCAGGAGGGCTTTGTCGCCCTTGAAGTCGATCCCGGAGAGCTCCTGGTAGCCCTTGAGCAGGACTATGACCCTGATCCGGCCCTCGGAACCGAGGGCTTTCTCGGCCAGCCCCGGGGTGACGATCTTGTCCTGGCCCGGGAAGCCGGCCCTGGCCGGCCCGAGGGGGGCCAGGAGAAGGAGCAGGCACGAGGCAGCGGCGAGCATCGCGGTGAGAACTCTGGGCATCTCTTATCTCCCGGCTTATGTAATCTAAATATAAAGTAATACTTTATGTAATTATTTTACCGTAAAAACAGAATCAAATGCAAGTTGAATCTGACCGGATCAGGGCCGATCGGGCTCAACCGGCCGGCCCCGCTGCCTGGGCCGGCCCTTGGCGAGGGCCGGGTGAGGGTGTAAGAAACTATCTGAACTTCCGGAAGGAGACTTGCCTTGACGCGCCGACTCACCGTCCTCGCCCTGTCCCTCTGGCTGCTCCTGCTCGGTCAGACCGCCCTGGCCGGGGAGCCCCAGAGCCACCGCCTGGCCAACGGCCTGGAGGTGGTCATCCAGCCCCTCCAGCGCAGTCCGGTGGTGGCCATCCAGGTCTGGGTCAGGGCCGGCTCCCGACTGGAGGAGCCGGCCGAGAGGGGCATCACCCACCAGATCGAGCACATGATCTTCAAGGGCACCCCGCGCCGCGGCCTGGGCCAGGTGGCCGGCCAGATCGAGGCGGCCGGCGGGGAGATCAACGCCTACACCTCCCTGGACCACACCGTCTACCACACCCTGCTCCCGGCCGAGAACTGGCGGCTGGGCCTGGACGTGCTGGCCGACGCCATCAAGAACTCCCTTTTCGACGCCGAGGAGCTTAAGCGGGAGAAGCAGGTCGTCCTCGAGGAGTGGCGCCGCAGCCAGGACAGCCCCCACAACCGCCTCATCAGGGAGCTCTTCGCCACCGCCTTTGTCCGCTCGCCCTACCGCCACCCGGTCATCGGCTACCGGGAGACCATCGAGAAGTTCAACCGCCGGCTCATCCTGGACTACATCAACAAGTGGTACACCGCCGACAAGATGACCCTGGTCGTGGTCGGGGCCATCGACCCGGCCCAGGTCCTGGCCGAGGCCAGAAAGGACTTCTCCGATGTCCCGGCCGGGCCCAAGGCCACCTTCAGCCCGCCCGACGAGCCGGTCCAGACCGACCTGCGCTTCAAGGTCATCCACGACCGGGTCAAACAGGCTTACGTGGCTCTGGGCTTCCGCATGCCCGGCCTGGGCTCGCCCGATGTGGCCGCCTACGACCTCCTGTCCGAGCTCCTGGGCGGCAACGACTCCTCGCGGCTCCAGGAGAGGGTCTGGGCCGAGAAGGGCCTGGTCAACTCCCTGAACGTCAGCTCCTTCACTCCCCTGGACGAGGGCCTCTTCCTGATCACCGCCCGGCTGGACCAGGCCAAGCTCGAGGCGGCCCTGAGGGCCATCTGGACCGAGCTGGCCGCCGCGGCCGGCGGCCTGTTCTCGCCCCAGGAGCTCTCCCGGGCCAGGCTGGCCTTCACGGCCGACTTCCTGCGCAGCAAGGAGACCATGCAGGGCGAGGCCGGCAAGCTGGGCTTCTTCGCCAGCCTGATGGGCTCGACCGATAAGGAGGCGGCCTATCTGAGCCGGATCGAGTCGCTCTCGGCCGAGGAGCTGAGAAGGGTGGCCGCGGAGACCTTCAGGCCCGAGGGGCTGAGCCTGGTGGTCATGCTGCCCGAGGGGGCCGCGCCGCCCCAGGAGAGCCTCATCAGGAGCGTCTTCCAGCCCCAGCCGCCCAGCCGGGCCGGCCGGACCGCCCCCGGCCAGGTCAGCCGCTTCGAGCTGCCCGGCGGGGGCAAGCTCCTGGTCCTGGCGGACCACTCCCTGCCCCTCCTGGCCATGAGGGCCGTCTTCGAGGGCGGGCTCCTGGGCGAGCCGGCCGAGAACGCCGGGGCCTTCAGGCTGCTGGCCAGCTGCTGGACCAGAGGCGCCGACGGCCTGAGCGCCCAGGAGCTGGCCCGCCGGGTGGACGACATGGCCGGCCAACTGAGCGCCTTCTCCGGCCGCAACAGCTTCGGTCTGGCCGGCGGCTTCTTGAGCCGGTTCACCGTCCAGGGCACCGACCTCTTCTGCCGGGTCCTCCTCAACCCCGACTTCCCGGCCGACGAGGTGGCCAAGCGGCGCGACGATCAGCTGGCCGCCGTCAGGGCCCAGGAGGAGCGGCCCGAGGTTCTGGCCTTTCGCCTCTTCCGCCAGGCCGCCTATCAGGGCCACCCCTACGCCCGGGACGAACTCGGCCTGGAGGAGACCATAGCCCGGCTCCGGCCCGAGGATCTCCAGCAACTCCACCAGCGCTTTGTCCGGGCCGAGAACCTGGTCCTGGCCGTGGTCGGCGACGTGGACCCGGCCGAGATCCACCAGCGCCTGAGCTCCCTGCTGGCCCCCCTGGCCCGGGGCTACCAGCCCCTCCGGGTGGCCGGCCCCACGCCCCTGCCCCAGGGCGGCCTGAACCAGAACCAGACCCGGCCCGGCCTCAACCAGGTCCAGACCCTCTACGGCTTCCGGGCCCCGGGCCTGGGAGACCCGGACAGCCAGGCCCTGGACGTGCTGGCCCAGGCTCTGGCCGGCCAGTCCGGCCGTCTCTTCGTCGAGCTGAGGGACAAGAAGTCGCTGGCCTACGTCGTGACCGCCATGAACAGCGCCGGCCTGGGCCTGGGCAGCTTCGCCTTCTACCTGGCTTCGGCCCCGGAGAAGGCGGCCCAGGTCAGGCAGGAGCTCGAGGCGCAGATGGCCCAGGTCCGGGCCGACAAGCTCGGCCAGGAGGAGATGGCCAAGGCCAAGGCCCAGCTGACCGCCGAGTGGATTCTCAACCGCCAGAGCCTGGACGAGCGGGCCATGCAATTAGCCCTCTACGAGCGCCTGGGCCTGGGCTACGACTACCCGGCCCGCTACACCGAGCGGCTGAAGGCGCTCACGGCGGCTGATGTCCTGGAGGCGGCCCGCCGGAGGCTGGACGCCTCGCGGCCCATCTGGGTCACGGTCGGACCCGGCGGCTAGGGGCTAGTATTCCTCTTCGTCGTCGAGGTCGAGCTCGTCTTCGAGGTCGTCCTCCTCGTCGAGCTTGGATAGACGGTCCTCGACCAGCTCCTCGTACTGGTCGGCCGAGAGGAGGTCCAGGGAGGCGTCCGGGTCGTCCAGCTCGATCCTGACCAGCCAGCCCTGGTCGTAGGGGTCCTCGCCGACCAGCTCCGGCGTGTCGGCCAGCTCGACGTTGAAACCCAGGATCCGGCCGTCACAGGGCGAGAGGAGCTCCAACTCCTCCTCGGTGGTGGCCACCCGGGCCAGGCTGTCGCCGATTTCGAAGCGCTCGCCCTCGGCCAGGATGAACTCCACGTCCTCCGGGTTGCCGATCAGGGAGACTACCACCTCGGTCAGGCCGAGCAGGGCCCTCTTCCCGCTCTCCCGGCGCATCCAGGAGTGGTCCTCGGAGTAGCGAAGCTCGTCAGGAAACTTGAACACCCGCGCTCCCTCCCTCTGTCCTCGGGCCGTCTAGTGAGGAGACTAAATTCCGGGCTCGGGCTTGGCAACTAATTTTTTGCCGGCCGCTGGAACCAGAGACAGACCAGGAGAGCAAAGCCCACACAAAGCGAAGCGTCGGCCAGGTTGAAGGCCGGCCAGTGCAGTCCGCCCCAGTGGAAATCCAGGAAGTCGACCACGCCGCGGAAGCGGAGCCGGTCGATCAGGTTGCCGGCCGCCCCGCCCAGGGCCAGGCCCAGGGCCAGGTGGCTCCAGCGGCCCCGGGGCGAGAACCAGATGGCCAGGCCGAACAGGACCAGCCAGCCCAGGAGGGTCAGGGCCAGGAGGAGCCACTCCGGCCGGACCCCGGAGAAGACCCCGAAGGCCACGCCCGGGTTGCGGACGTGGACCAGGTCCAGAAAGGGGGCCAGCCTGACCCGTCCGCCCGGGGGAATATTGGCCGCCAGCCAGAGCTTGGCCGCCTGGTCGAGAACGGCCGCGACCAGGGCCGGCCAGAAGAGGCCCTGGAGGCGGCTCACTTGGCTCCAGCCGCCGCGGCCCTGAGGTTGGCCGCGCAGCGGGGACAGACGTCGGGGTAGTCGGCCTCCTGGCCCAGGTCGTGGCGGCGCATCCAGCAGCGGGGGCACTTCTCCCCGTCGTGGACCAGGATCCCGATCTTGAGCCCGGGTAGCTTCTCGCTGGCCTGGACCACCACGGCCCGGCCCTCGTCCACCGGGCCGACCCGCCCCTCGGAAACCAGGGCCAGCTCGGTCAGAAGGGCCTCGTTCTCGGCGTAGAAGGCCTCCTCGGCCCGGGGCGGCTGCCAGATGACCAGGGCGTCCAGGGCGTTGCCGATGAGCTTCCTCTCCCTGGCCTTCTCCAGGGCGGCGGTGGTCTCGGTCCTGATGGCCAGCAGCTTGTCGAACCTGGCGGCCAGGTCCTCGTCCAGGAAGCCCTCCAGGTCATCGGGGAAGAGGCTCAGGTGGACCGAGTCCGCCTCCCGGGCCGGCAGGTGACTCCAGATCTCCTCGGCCAGGAAGGACAGGACCGGGGCCATCAGCTTGGTCAGGGCCTCCAGGATAATGAAGCAGGCCGTCTGAGCCGAGCGCCGGCCCTCGGCGTCGGGGGCGAAGGTGTAGAGCCGGTCCTTGAGCACGTCCAGGTAGAGGTTGCTCAGGTCCACGGTGCAGTACTGCTGGAGGGTGTGGTAGACGGTGTGGAACTCGAAGCGCTCGTAGGCCGTGAGCATCCGCTGGCCCACCTGGGCCAGGCGGTGGAGGGCGAAGCGGTCCAGCTCCCAGAGCCCGGCCAGGGGTAGGCGGTGGCGGGCCGGGTCAAAGTCGGCCAGGTTGCCCAGGAGGAAGCGGCAGGTGTTGCGGATGCGGCGGTAGGCCTCGGCCAGGCGGGCCAGGGTCTCCTCGGAGATGCGGATGTCGACGGTGTAGTCCTCGCTGGTGACCCACAGCCGCAGGATCTCGGCCCCGTAGCGGTCGATGACCTCCTGGGGAAAGATGACGTTGTTGAGCGACTTGGACATCTTGCGGCCGTCCTGGTCGACAACGAAGCCGTGGGTCAGGACGCCCAGGTAGGGGGACCGGTGTCGGGTGCCGACCGAGCAGAGGAGCGAGGAGTGGAAGAAGCCGCGGTGCTGATCCGAGCCCTCCAGGTAGAGGTCGGCCGGGTAGGTCAGGTAGTCCCGGGCCTCGAGCACGGCCGCCCAGGAGGTGCCCGAGTCGAACCAGACGTCCAGGATGTCCTTCTCCGTGTCCCAGTCCGAGGCCCCGCAGTCCGGGCAGTCCACCCGGCCGGGCAGCAGCTCCTGGGGCGAGCGGGCGAACCAGGCGTCGGCCCCCTCGGCCCGGAAGATGCTGTAGACGTGCTCCAGGATCTCCTCGGTCAGGTGGTGGCGGCCGCATTTCTGGCAGGTGAAGATGATGATGGGCACGCCCCAGGCCCGCTGGCGGCTGATGCACCAGTCGGGCCGGTTCTCGATGAGGCCGTAAATGCGGTCCTCGCCCCAGCGCGGCCACCAGGTGCAGCCCCGGATGGCCTCCAGGGCCTCCCGGCGGAGGTTGGTCTTCTCCATGGAGACGAACCACTGGGGCGTGGCCCGGAAGATGACCGGCCGCTTGCAGCGCCAGCAATTGGGGTACTCGTGCTCGTAGTCGGACTCGGCCAGCAGGGCCCCGGCCTCCCTGAGGGCCTGATTGACCCTGGCGTTGGTGGACTTGTCCGAAACGGACAGGCCGGCGAAGAGGCCGACGTCCTCCAGGAACCGGCCGTCGTCGTCCAGGGGCGAGTAGATGTCCAGGCCGTAGTGGAGGCCGGTCTCGTAGTCCTCCCGGCCGTGGCCCGGGGCGGTGTGGACCGCGCCGGTGCCGGCGTCCAGGGTGACGTAGTCGGCCAGGACCAGGAGCGAGGGCCGGTCGTAGAGGGGGTGCTTGGCCTTGAGCCCCTCCAGCCGCTTGGGATCGAGGTGGGCCAGGATCTGGTAGTCGGTCACCCCGAAGTCGTGCATGGTCAGGTGGAGGAGGCCCTCGGCCAGGACGTAGACCTCCTGGCCGGCCTTGACCGCGACGTAGTCCAGGTCGGGGTGGAAGGCCACGGCCAGGTTGGCCGGGATGGTCCAGGGCGTGGTCGTCCAGATGACCACGGAGACCTTCTCGCCCTTGAGCTCGGGGTAGAGCCGGGACAGGTCGTCGAGCATGGGGAACTTGACGAAGATGGACGGCGAGGTGTGGGTGGCGTACTCGACCTCGGCTTCGGCCAGGGCGGTCCGGCAGTGGGTGCACCACCAGACCGGCTTCTTGGAGCGGTAGACCGCGCCGTCCAGGAAGAGCCGGCCCAGCTCCCGGGCGGTGATGGCCTCGTAGTCGAAGGCCATGGTCAGATAGGGGTCGTCCCACTCGCCCAGCACGCCCAGGCGCTTGAACTCCTCGCGCTGGATGTCCAGATACTTGGACGCGTAGGCCCGGCAGTACCGCCTGACCTCGACCTGGCTCATGGCCAGCTTCTTCTGGCCCAGCTCCTCGTCGACCTTGTTCTCGATGGGCAGGCCGTGGCAGTCCCAGCCGGGAACGTAGATGGAGTCGAAGCCGGCCATCTGGCGGCCCTTGATGACCAGGTCCTTGAGGATCTTGTTGAAGGCCGTGCCCATGTGGATGTTGCCGTTGGCGTAGGGCGGGCCGTCGTGGAGGATAAAGGTGGGCCGGCCCTTGGAGGCCCGCCTAATTCGCCCGTAGAGATCCTCCTCGTACCAGCGGGCCAGAATCTCGGGCTCCCGCTGGGCCAGGTTGGCCTTCATCGGAAAGCTGGTCCGGGGCAGGCTGAGGGTCTCTTTGTAGTTGGGCTTCTGGCTCATGGCCCTGCATCCTCCAGGTCGGCTGAGGCGCTCAAGCAGCGTAAGGGATTGTAATTAACACAACTGACCGGGGTGTCAAGAACGGGGCGGCCCGAGGGCCGACCGCCGGGGCTTAAAAGACGAGACCCGGAGGCCGATTCCTCCGGGTCGTCTCTGACCGCGGCGCCTCACCGGGGGGGCGGGGGGCCTGGCGTCGCGGCCAACCTCCTCAGGACCCGCCAGGCTTGGCTGGCGCTTCACCCGGCGAATCCGCTCTCCTATTAAGCAAGGAGTTTGCCAGGCGAACCCTCTCAGATAAATGATCACCACAAAGTCTCTCTTCCCCGAACCCGACCGCCCGAAGAACCCGATTCGGCGGCGGTGGTTACGATAGCGTTCCAGATCCGCTCCCCTGGTTACTTTTTGGGCCCCGGGAGCCTGGGGAAAGCTGGGGAGCCGGGGACCGGGCCGGCCATAATTATCTCTAATTAATCAAGATCCCGCGCGAGGGCGGTTTGAAGGCGGGAGCTCTCCGTGGTCTCAGTTCAGCCCGGCCCAGTCCTTCCCCAGGCGCGGGTAGGCTGTCGCGAGCCAGGTCAGGAAGGGGTTCCCCTCCCCTTTGGCCAGCGGAGCCGTCTGCTCGCCCAGACGCTCCACGATTGATCTGAAGCCGCCGGCCGCCGTCTCCTCTCCCCGAACGAACAGGTACAGCTCCTCGCCCCGGCCGGCCTGGACCCTGAACTCCCGGCAGGCGACCACCTCCCCCTGCCCGTTGAATTTGAAGCCCAACAGCCAGCCCAGGTACCGGGCCCAGCCCGCCGGATCGCAGTCGCCGTTGCAGTCGATCCGGATTGAATCGGGCGAGACAAAGGAAAGCGGAACGACCAGGCAGCCTGTTTTCTCTAAAACAAGTTTATCCTGAATTTTCATTTTCAAGTAAAATAAACGCGCTGTTTCGACAACATTCACAATCTTCCTGTCGCTGAAATAGTAACCGACGTGCCAGTAAATCGACCAGTCCACCCCGACCATAGCTCCGGGTGGGGCGGTGGCGGCCAGGTTGAAGGCCGTGTCATAGGCCAAGCCCCGCGACCTGTGCCAGGGCAGGACCGTCGATTTGAAGGTCAAGACGGCCATGACCAGGAAGCAGCCTAGAAATACGGAGACGACAACCCGGCCCGGCCACCGGGCTCCCTCAAGCCCCTTGACCAGATCGTTGGCCGCCAGGACGATGAGAAGCAGAATCGGCGGCAGCGTGCCCACAAAAAACTCCGGCTCCCTGGGCAGCCACCAGAGAAAAAACAGGCAATAGACCGCCAGCCAGGCCAGCAGCAGAAGCCTGAGCCCGCAGGCTTCGGCCCGCCTCCAGACCTGCCCCGCGTTCCAGGCGAAACAGACCAGAATCAACGAGCCCAGGCTGACATTACCAGCGAACCGCCAGCCGCGCGGCCAGGCGACCATATCCCACAACTGGCTCCTGGCCAGAGTAGCAACGCCCTCAAGGCTGTAATTGCCGAAGGTGCCCCACTGCTGGTCCGACCAGAGGGCGTACCTGAAGCAAAACGAGAAGAACGATCTGTCGCTCGCCCCCTGCTCGACCAGCGCGAAGGCCAGGTAATAGGTCAGGAGCACTGTGGCTCCGGCCAGGAAGATCACCCTGACGGCCGTGCCCCCGCCTCGCCTGCCCTGGGCGGCGATCAGGCAGCCGGCCAGCGGAATGACGAACAGGACGTTAGTCTGGTGATACAGTACGGCCAGGGACAGGAAGACGGACATGACTATCTGGGCCAAGATCGAGAAGCCCTGGCCACGATTGAGAGCGATCATGGCCGCGATGGCGATCAGCCAGGCGGCGGCGGGGACGTAGACCTCCACCTGGGTCGAGAACAGCCAGAACCCCCGAGTCATGAAAAGCGAGCCCGCGGCCAGCAGGGCGGCGATAGTGGCGGAGGTCAACCGGAGGACAATGAGGTAGAACAGCAGGACGCAGGCCGCCGAGTAGACGAGCACGTGCACCTGGCCGGCCAGCACGGCGTCGGCCGGGCCGCCGAAGAGGGTCAGGCCGGTCATGACTAAGCGGGTGATGGGATTGAAAAGAAGGTGATGGGGATGGAACAACTGCTGGCCCGCCCTGGCGGCCTGGGCGTAGCTGAGGCTGTCCGGAGTCTGCTCGGCGGCCCGGAAGCCGATGAGCAGCAGGAGGGAGACGCCGGCCAGGAGCACCAGGATGACCGCTTGGGCCCTTTTCTGATTGGCCAAGGGCTGGCTCCTCATGGAGGCCGGTTCAGCCGAAAGCAATCGCCGGCTACAGGATGTGTCGCCCAGGAGCGGCGGGCCGCCACTGTAACACCGGGAAATTGCGCGTATTTCCTTATGCCACGATTCTCCTGTCAGGTCAAGGAGTTCCCTGGTTGTTTCCGGTGAGAGATGGAAAAACGGGGGCCCAAACGGACGAGACCCGGAGGAAAAAATCCTCCGGGCCGCCCATTGCAGCGGCGCTTACCCGGGGGGGCGGGGGGCCGAGCGCCGCTGGGTTGACCAGACCTGGTGTTAAACCCGTCTGGCCCCTCCGACCTTGAAATTGAGCAAGAAGCTTGCCAGGAAAGCCGCCGGAAACAGGAGGCCATGAAACCATGAGTTTGTCCGGCGGCGGGTCTTCCGGGCGGGCCGATTGACTGGCTCGGGTTACGATGACGTGCTCTTGAGGCAGAGCTGGGTTACGATCCTGGCCGCTTCTTCGTTGCCTTGGGGCGGCCGCGGCCGGGGCTTGAGCCCGGCGGCCCGGGCCAGGGCCTTGTCGAGCCGGAAGGCCAGGAAGTCGTCTGAGGGCACGCCCACCGCCCCGCCCCACTCGGCCGCGGCCCGCTCCAGGGCCGGCCTCTCGGCCCAGTCGTCGGCGACCAGGGGATAGACCAGGGGCCGGCCGGCGGCCAGGCAGCTGGCCAGGAGGCTGTAGCCCAGCTTGCCGATCACGACGTCGGCCGAGGCGATGACGTCGGCGTGGCTGAAGCGCCGGTTGTCCAGGCGCCGGTAGTTGGCCGCGGCGAAGTCGTCCTCGAAGCCGACCAGCCGCCAGCCGGCCAGCCCTTGGGGCGAGGCGGCCCCACCCCGGCCGTAGACACCCAGGTAGACCAGGGCCAGCCTCTCGCCCGGTTTGAGGCCTATCTCCCGGGCCAGGGCCGGCCTGAGGGAGCGGCCCCTGGGACCGATCAGGCCCACCGGGCTGGTCCGAGCTCCGAAGTCGAAGTCCAGGGACAGGGGCGGCTTGAGGTGCCGGGTCAGCTTTTGGTAATCGGCCGCCACCCGGGGGAGGAGGTCCTGGAAGCGCCGGCACCTGGCGGCCAGGCGTCCGTAAATCTCCACCCAGGTGAACGAGGCCACCAGGACCGAGTCCAGCCCGGCCAACTCGGCCGCGGCCAGGGGCAGGAAGCCGGAGTCGGCCACCACCAGCCCGGCCCGGCTATCATTCAGGCGCTCGGCCTCTTCCCTGATGAGCTGGTCGCGCCGGGCCAGGAGCTCGGCCAGCCCGGCCGCCGTGGCCTCGGCGTCGACCTCGAAGGGCCCGGCCATGAGACAGCCCAGGTCCAGGGCCGTGGGCCGGTGCTCGAAGGGCCGCCTTAGGGCCCGCTCGAAAAACGCCCGGGGGGTCGGGCTGGCCACCTCGACGGCCAGCCCGGCCGGCAGGTGGTTGATGATCTGGGCGCCGCGCACGGCGTGGCCGTAGCCGTGGCCGCTCAGGTGAAAGACGACCCGGCTCACCGCCGCCTCCGGCCGGTGCGGCCGGCCCGGGGCGGGTCCGGGGCCGGGGTTGGGGCTGGGCTGGTCAAGGCTCGGACCTAGATGATCTTCATGCCTTCCAGGACCGAGAGCATGATCCCGGCGGCCATGACTGAACCGATCTGGCCGCCGGTGTTGGCCCCCATGGCGTGCATGAGCAGGTAGTTCTTCTTGTTCCAGCGCTGGCCCTCGATCTGGCAGACCCGGGCGGCCATGGGGTAGGCCGAGATGCCGGCCGCGCCGATGAGCGGGTTGATCTTGCCCCGGCTGAGGAGGCACATCAGCTTGCCGAAGAGGACGCCCATGATGGTGTCCAGGCAGATGGCCGCCAGGCCTAAGGCCAGGACGAGGAGAGTCTGGCCCCTGAGAAAGAGATGGGCCTGCATGGTCGCTCCGATGGAGACGCCCAGGAAAAGGGTGACCACGTTGGCGATCTCGTTCTGGGCCGACTGGGTAAGCCTCGGGACCACACCCGACTCGCGGATCAGGTTGCCCAGCATGATCATGCCCATCAGGGGCGCGCCCTTGGGGGCGATGAGGCAGGTCAGGACCGTGACCGTGATGGGGAAGAGGATGCGGGCGGTCCGGCCGGCCGGTGACCGCGGGTTTTCCATGGCCACCGCCCGCTCCTTCTGGGTGGTCAGCAGGCGCATGATGGGCGGCTGAACCAGGGGCACCAGGGACATGTAGGAGTAGGCCGCCACCGAGACCGCGCCCAGGAGGTGGGGCGCGTACCTGGAAGTGACGAAGATGGCCGTCGGCCCGTCGCAGGCCCCGATTATGCCCACGGCCACGGCGTCCAGCCTGGAGAAGCCCAGGGCCAGGGCCAGGAGCAGGGTCAGGAAGATGCCGAACTGGCCGGCCGCGCCCAGGAGCAGGATCTTGGGGTTTTCCAGGAGGGGGCCGAAGTCGGTCATGGCCCCGATGCCGATGAAGATGAGGCAGGGGAAGACCTCGGTCAGAACGCCCTTGTCGTAAAAGAAGCGGAGCAGTCCGCCCGGCTCCATCAGCCCGGTCAGGGGCAGGTTGACCAGGATGGCCCCGAAGCCGATGGGCAGCAGCAGGAGCGGCTCGTAGCCCCGGGCGATGCCCAGGTAGATCAGGCCGCCGCCGACCAGGATCATGACCGCCTGGCCCCAGGTGAGGTGGCTGAAGCCGGCCAGGAGAAACTCGAAGGAGGAGAGAACCGCCTCGGTCATGACTGCTTGCCCCGGCCGGGGGCCTCGTTCAGGGGATCGGGGAGGGGCGGGAAGGCCTTCTTCAGGAGCCTGATGACCAGGGTCAGGAGCCAGAGCGAGGCCAGGGTGCCGCCCATGCCGACCACGGTCAGGCTCAGGCCGAAGGTGAGGGTGTCCATGAAATGAAATCCTTGCTTTGTGGCCCGGGTCCGGCCGGGCCAGGGTCGCCGGAAGCAAGTTTCAGCCTACACGAGCCCGGCCCGGAATTCAACCGGCCTCGACCGCCGCGCCGCCGGAGAGGAGCCGGATTAGCGGCGGGGAGCAAGATTGGAACGGGTTGGGAAGTGATGTTCGGTTGAACTGAACGCGGCTAAAAGATGGTTAAAATAATGGAGGTAATATTAATCTTCTCCGTGTTACTATTTCACCCGGCGCTTGGGTCAGCGCCGGAGGCCCGGCTGCCCAGAGGAGGCTTTTCGTATGAAAGGAGGTTAAGGGGTACATGGAAGATCAACTCGTTTCCTCGGCCATATCCTACGTCATCTTTACCGTCCTGACCCTCATCCCCGGCTGGACCATTTTCAGGAAAGCAGGGTTCCATCCGGCCCTGGCCTTGTTGATCGTCATCCCTCTCCTGGGAGGGATCGTATTCCTCGCAATCCTGGCCTTTGCCAAATGGCCGGCCTTGGGCCATGGTGGGAGAGGGTAGATAAGATGTATGGACTCATGCTCTTATTACAACTATTACTTGGCCTTGGTATCGCCGTCTTTGTACTCTGGATGCAGGCCCGTATCGGCCATAAAGCAGGCTTCTCTTACGCCGGCCGGTGCGTGTTCCTTTTCCTGTTGTTAACGGTGGTCGCCTCCATAGGGGCCTCTGCCCTGGCCAATGAGCTCGGTTGGGGCCGGGAGTTCGTGAGCTATGTGTTCGGCTCACCTTTCCTCGTCCTGACCTGGCTCTTCGCCTATTCGCGCTGGCCGGCCCTGGAGGCCCGCCGGGAGCAGGCGGCGAGCCAGCCGGGAGTCCAACCCTCCCCGCCGTCATTGGCCCAGACCAGGCCTGTCGGACCTCCCGCTCCTTCGCCGGGAGCAACACCGCCCCAACCTGCCCTGGCCGCCGAACTGGAGAGGCTCTCCTCCCTGCACGCCTCCGGGGCCCTGACCGACGAGGAGTACGCCCGGGCCAAGAAGAAGCTCCTCTCCTGACCGCCGCGACCGAGGCGGCCCGCTTCCCGGACCCGGCCGGTCCGGGCAGGCCATCGGCCCCGCCCCCGGCTCCGGCCAATCCCCTCCCGCCCAGGCCCGGCCTCGTCTTGCGCCCTTTGGACCCCGATGGTATACGTTGGCCATGGAAAAGGCGCCCATCACCCGCCTGGGCTACGAGCGCCTCTACTGGCAGCTCCAGTACCTGCGCCGCTTCGCCCGCCGCGAGGTGGCCGAGGACCTGGCCGAGGCCCGGGCCTACGGGGTGAGCATCAACAACCTGCAGTGGCGCACGGCCAGGGAAAAGCAGCTCTGGGTCGAGACGGCCATCCAGGACCTGGAGTTCAAGATCGCCAACTGCGAGATCAGGCTGGTCCCGCTCAGGTCCAGCGGCCGGGTGGACTTCGGCCTCTTCGTCAAGGTCATCGACGACGCCAGCCGCCAGGCGGCCGTCTACCAGATGGTCGGCCCTTACGAGTCGGACGTCTGCGCCGGCAAGCTGAGCGTGGACTCGCCGGTGGGCCGGATGCTCATGCACCGGAGCGTGGGCGACTGGGTGACCATCTACTGCCCCAACGGCGTGCGGCGCTACCAGATCCTGGAAGTGTTCCAGCTGGGCGAGGGCTCCCTTCTGCCGGCCCTGGTCGAGGAGTTGGAATGAAGCCGGACTGCTTCGCCGACCTGGACCGGGTCTTCCCCCTGGGGCCGGACGGGCTCAGGCACACGCCCGAACCCTGCCAGGCCTGCGGCCACAAGGTCGACTGCCTCAGGGCCGCCCTGGCCACGCCCCAGGGCGCGGCCGTCAGCCGGGGCGGCCGCCGGGAGGGTCCGGCCGGCCGGCTGGTCCAGGGCCTGGCCCGCTGGTCCCGGCTCAAGTCCGCCCGGGCGCGGGGCGGCTGATGCACACCTGGCGCCGCTGCCTGGAGCACCCCCTGGCCCCCCTGGCCCTGAGGACGGCTCCGGCGGTCCAGCCGCCGCCCAAGCCCCTGGCCCCCTTCGAGGACCCGGAGATGAGTCTGGGCCGGGGCCTGGGCCTGACCTTCAAGGCCCTGCTCCTCTCGCCCCGGGACTTCTTCGGCCGCTTCCGGCCCGGGCCCGGTCTGGCCGGGCCGCTCATGTTCGGGCTGACCGCCGCCTCGACCGGGCTGATGATCTCCTTCTGCCTCAACGCGACCGGCTGGCTGGGCGATCCCTACGCCTCCGGCCGCCTGATCCGGCTGGCCGCGGCCACGGCCGGCCTGATCCTGACCCCCCTGGCCGTTCTGGGCCTGATCCTGGTCCAGGCCCTCTGGCTCCAGGTCTGGCTGATCGTCTTCCGGGCCGCCTCGGCCGGCCTGGCCGGAACCATACGGGCCGTGTCCTACGCCGCGGCCAGCCTGCTGGTTCTGCCCCTGCCGGCCGTGGGCTCGCTCCTGGCCCTGGTCTGGGGCCTGGTCATCCTCCTCTGCGGGCTGACCCGCCTCCACCGGGCCGGCCTGGGCCGGGTCGCCGTTGCCCTGATCGCCCCGCCCCTGGCCCTGGCCGCCGCTCTGCTCCTGTTGATCAGGCTCGGCCTGAGGCTGCTGGGATGAAGGTCCTGGTCACCGGCGGCACCGGCTTTGTCGGCCACGCGGTCATCGAGGCCCTGACCCGGGCCGGCCACCAGGTCCGGGCCCTTGTCCGGCCCGGCTCCGAGGGCAGGCTGCCCCAGGGCCTCGACCTGGAGACGGCCCCGGGCGACGTGACCGAGCCCCAGGGGCTTAATCGGGCCGCGGCCGGCGTGGAGGCGGTGGTCCACCTGGTGGGCATCATCCGCGAGTTCAAGGGCCGGGGGATCACCTTCGAGAGGCTCCACCACCAGGCCACGCGGAACGTTCTGGCCGCGGCCCGGGCGGCCGGGGTGAGGCGCTACCTGCACATGAGCGCCCTGGGCGCCCGGCCCGACTCAGTCTCGGCCTACCACCGGACCAAGGCCGCGGCCGAGGCCGAGGTCAAGGCTTCGGGCCTGGACTGGACCATCTTCCGGCCCTCGATCATCTTCGGCCCCCGGGACCTCTCCCTGAACACCTTCGCCGCCCAGCTCAGGAAGAGCGGCCTCTTCCCGGTAATCGGCTCGGGCCAGTACCGGCTCCAGCCGGTCGCCCTTGAGACCGCGGCCGCCGGCTTCGCCGCGGCCCTGAGCCGGCCGGCGGCCGTGGGCCAAAGCTTCGACGTGACCGGGCCCGAGGCCTTCACCTTCGACGACCTGATCCGGCTCCTGGGCCGGGTCCTGGGCGTCAAGGTCAGGCTGATCCACCTGCCGGTCGGACCGGTCCGCCTGGCCGCCCGGCTCCTGGGCTGGTGGGCCAGGTTCCCCCTGACCGAGCCCCAGCTGGACATGCTCCTGGAAGGCAGCGCCGCCGACGGCTCGGCCTTCTACGAGACCCTGGAGCTGACCCCCATCGGGCTGGAAGACGGCCTTAAAGCCTATCTCAAGTGAGGTTTCCGGAAAATGAGCGATTCCGCCCCCAGACCCAGCCGCCTCTACCTCCTCCGCCACGCCCTGGTGGCCGAGGAGCACCGCGACCGCTTCAACGGCCGGACCGAGGCCGTCATCGACCCCCAGGAGGGCCGGGCCCAGACCGAGGCCATGGCCGGCTACCTGGATGGGGTCAGGCTGGCGGCCATCTACACCAGCCCCCTCAAGCGCTGCCTCCAGTCGGCCCAGCCCCTGGAGCGCCGCTTCGGGCTCAAGAGCCGGGTCGAGCCGGAGTTGAGGGAGATGGACTTCGGCGTCTTCGACGGCCTCGACTTCGACCAGGTCAGGCAGGGCTACCCCGAGGAGATGAAGGCCTGGTACGCCAACCTGGCCAGCCACCGCCTGCCTCAGGCCGAGACCATGACCGAGGTCCAGGAGAGGGCCTGGCGGGCCGTGGAGGGCATCGTCGCCGCCCATCCGGCCGAGGCCGTGGCCGTGGTCGCCCACGGCGCGGTCAACCGGCTCATCCTGGCCAGGATCCTGGGCCTGAGCATCAACCAGGTCCTGGCCCTGGCCCAGGATTACGGCTGCCTGAACATCCTGGACTTCTACACCGAGCCGACCGTGGTCCGGGGGGTGACCTTCCTGCCCAAGCGGGTGGTCATCAAGGGGGTCAATATCAGGCCTGGGGAGCGATTGCCCCAGGAGGTTTGGGACAGGACATAGCTCCAATCGCCTCGGGGATCGTCCGCCTCACCTCGGAGCCAGGTGCCCCAAGTCTCCAGACTTGGGAATAGAGTCTCTTTTCCCTGCCAGCGAGTTATAGAAAGGATACTGGGCCAGAGAGTTGCCGGCGTTTCAGCGGGCTTAATCCCATGGTGTCGCGGCTGCGTCCGTGACACCGCCTTTACACAGCGTTCTAAAAAAACAAGGAGCTGTCATGGACGCCGCCATGACAGCACATCCTGTTGAAGCACCCCTCACCCAGCCTCTCCCTCAAGGGGAGAGGAGCCGGAAGGTGCCCCAAGTCTTTAGACTTGGGAAAAGATTATCTCACAAATCATCAGTTGATTGATGGGAAGCAGGGTGACGGGCGAAGCTTCCGTCATCTCTTTCCGCAAATCAAACTTTTAACCGCCATCTTCCCCATCCATGAATGGATGGGCCACCGGCCATTCGCGTATTGGGTGAGGGAACTAAGAAGCAGACGGGCTTGCGGAGACGTCTAGTCGTTGAGGGAAGCCGGATCAACCGGACTATCGATCAGATGACATCACGCCCCTACCGCCTGCGGCAGCAGGTCTTTCAACTCAATCACCGGCCTCTCCGGGTGCTCGAAGAGCCGGCTGGCCCCCAGAACCTCGATGCCCACCAGCCTTTCGCCTGAAGCAAAATCAAGAGCCACCGCGTCGGATACCCTTACCGCCCGGCACTGATGCTCGCCCTCCAGGAGCCGGATGTACAAGGCGTCGGCTTCCTTATCGTAGGTGATTCTCATGGCGGTGCGGGCGAAGGCCGGCTCTACCTATTCCTCCACTCCGGCTTTCTCTTCTCCAGAAAGGCCTTCAGCCCCTCCTCGGCGTCGTGGCTGGTCATGAGCTCGTCCAGGTAGAGCCTCTCGATGGCTTTAAGCCTTTCCTCCCTGTCCAGGCCCAGGCCCAGGTACCCCGCCTTGCGGGTCAGCCTCAGGGCCACGGCGCTGAGCTTGAGGAGGCAGTCGATTATCTCCCGGGTCTTGGCCTCCAGGTCCTCGGGCGCGACCACGCAGTTGACCAGGCCCAGGGTCCTGGCCTCGGCCGCGCCGATGACCTCACCGGTGAGCATCAGCTCCAGGGCCTTCTTGGGGCCGATCATCCGGGGCAGGACCAGGGCGGCGATGGGCGGCAGGACCCCGACCTGGATCTCGGGCTGGCCGAACCTGGCCTTCTCCGAGGCCACGACCAAGTCGGCGAAGACGGCCAGCTCGCAGCCGCCGCCCAGGGCCGCGCCCTGGACCTGGGCGATGGAGGTCAGGCCCAGTTTGTCCAATCGCCTGAAGATGCCGTGGAAGACCTCGATCATCTCCTTGACCTGGTCGCCTAAGTGCTCGCCCACGTCCACCCCGGCCGAGAAGGCCCGGCCCTCGGCCTTGATGAGCAGGACCTTGAGATCAATGTTCCCGGCCAGGGAGTCCAGCCAGGCGTTGATCTCCTTCATCATGGCGATGTTGAGGACGTTGAGCGGCTCCCGGGCCAGGGTCAGGCTGGCCAGGCCGGCGTCGACCTCGGTCTTGATGTGCTGGAACATCTTCGCTCCCCTGAGGGGGAGCCGGTCTTGAGGCTCCCCCTCTCAATCCCCCCAAGTGACCCGAATCAGTCCTGGGGCTTGCCCAGGACCTGGGCGAAGGCTTCGTCGTTCATCTCGGCGCCCTGGGCGATGAGCTGGCGCCACTTGAGGAAGTCGACCACGTCCTGGCCGGTTATCTTCTTGGTGTTGAAGGCGCCGAAGCCCAGGAAGGCCTCGTAGCTCATGTTGGTCATCAGCCAGTGCCGGTTGGGCAGCTTCATCTGGTCCCAGAAGTACTTCTTCTTGGCCCTGATGCCGTCCACGGCCTTGATCAGGCAGCCGGGGAAGAGGTTGGCGAAGGTCCAGACGATCTTGTCCACCTCGGCGTCCAGGGGGGTCAGATCAACGGGCAGCTCCTTTAGCCTGGCCTTGGCCTCCTGGGCCGCGGCGCCGGTCTTGAACTCGCCGTAGACGATCTCGCCGTCGTCCACGAACGCGTCGGTCACCACCAGGGGGTTGCGGACGTACTTGTCACCGTCCTTCAAGACCGGGACCGCCTTGGAGATGAGCCCCTTGAACTTCATCTTGTAGGCCGACCACATCTCGCAGGAGACGCAGTTCCACATGGCGTCCTCCATGGACAGGAACCAGGGCAGGAAGTCGGAGGAGCCGCCGTCCGGGGAGGAGCCGTGGCGCGGGCCGGCCTGGCCGAAGATGGCCAGGTCCGAGCTGATGGCCAGGTCGCAGGCCATGCCGATCTCCTGGCCGCCGGCCACGCGCATGCCGTTGACCCGGCAGATGGTCGGCTTCTTGCAGTTCAGGATGGCGTCGACCATGGCGTTGAACAGGTCCATGTACTCGCCATACTCGTTGGGCCGCTTGGAGTAGTACTCCGAGTACTCCCTGGTGTTGCCGCCGGTGCAGAAGGCCCGGTCCCCGGTGCCGGTGAAGACCGCGGCCACCACGGAGCGGTCGCCCGAGGCGGCGGCGAAGCCGGCGATGACGCCCTTGACCATCTCGGTGGTGTAGGAATTGAACTGCTGGGGGTTGTTGAGCCTGACCTCGGCCACGTAGAGCCCCTCGACGGCCTGGCCGGTCTTGGGGTTGATCAGCGGTTTCTTGGTGTAGACGGTGCAGGGCGCATCGGCGTCCGCGCCCCAGTGCTCCTCGCCGAAGAGGGCGTGGTTCTTGAGCTCGTTGTCTCTGGGCATCCACTCCAACGACATGTCTCTCCTCCTTGGACGGATTGGATCGCTCTTTAAAAGTCCGGCTCCAGGACCTGACGCTTGTCGAACTGGCCGGCGTGCTGGGCCTCGAAGACCTCGGCTATCCGGCTCATGGGCTTGGTCTCCAGGAAGGGCTCGATCTGGATCTTGCCCGCCTGGACCAGCTGGAGCACGTCTTTGTAATACTTGGGCAGGCAGCCCCAGGTGCCGATGATCTCGGCGTCAAAGGCCATCAGCCGGCTGATGGAGTAGGTGTTCTTGGCCAGGCCGAAGCCGACCACGATCAGCTTGCCGATGAAGCCCAGGAGCCCCAGGGCCAGGTCCTGGGCCGGGCCGGCGCCGGTGACCTCGAAGATCTTCCAGCCGTAGTTGGCCGGCTGGCCGGCCTGCTTGCAGATGGCCCGGAACTCGTCGCGGACGGCGCCGAAGTCCTTGTCGCGGAGGTTGATGGCGTAGTCGGCGCCGTAACCCAGGGTCCGCTGGAGCCTGGCCTCGTCGCGGCCCAGGGCGATGACGCAGGCCGCGCCCAGGGCCTTGGCCGTCTGGACCATGTAGACGCCCACCCCGCCGGTGGCCCCGAAGACCAGGCAGCGGTCGCCCGCCTTGAGCTCGGCCCGCATGGCCGCCTGGTAGGGGGTCGTCCCGGCGTCGGCGACCACGGCGTAGTGGCTGAGCGGCAGGCCCTTCAAGTCGTCGATGAGACAGAGGTCCTCGGCCGGGACCGGGATGTAGTCGGCGAAGCCGCCGTAGGGGCCCAGACTGTTGCCGGGCATCTTCTGGTTGAGGCAGCGGTTGTTGCGGCCGGCCAGGCAGATCTCGCAGGTGTTGTCGGGCATGACCGCCGGGACGATGACGTTGCGCCCGATGAGCTTGTCCGGTCCGGCCACGACCGTGCCCGAGATCTCGTGGCCCAGGGTCAGGGGCGGCTTGTTGACCGTGGGCACGCCGTCGTAGAAGAAGCCCAGGTCGGTGTGGCAGACCCCGCAGCCGGCCACCTTGACCAGGGCCTCGCCCGGGCCCAGCTCCGGCGCGGGAATCTCCCTCAGCTCCAGCCGGCCCGGGGCCGTGATCTTGCGGGTCTCCTTGTCGAACTTGGGCCCTTCGACCATCTGCCAGGTCTTGATCTTGCTCGGAATATCAGCCATGGACTCCTCCTCTGACCAGGGGCGAGGCTCAGATCAGGCCGTAGCCGCCGTCGATGCAGAAAACCTGCCCGGTGACGTAATCGGCCTCGTCAGAGGCCAGGAAGACAAAGGCCGGGGTGATGTCGTCCACCTCGGCGAAGCGCTTGAGCAGGATGCGGTTGAGGTAGACCTCCCTGAGCTTCTCGTCGGAGCGGATCTTCTCGGTCATCTCGGTGGCGACGATGCCCAGGCTGATGACGTTGGCGCAGACGTTGTAGCGGGCCAGCTCCCGGGCCAGGGACTTGGTCAGGGACAGGATCCCGCCCTTGGCCGCGGCGTAGTTGACCTGGCCGACGGTCCCGACCAGCCCGGCCACCGAGGTGACGTTGATGATCTTGCCCGAGCCCTGGCTCTTGAAGGCCTCGAAGGCCGCCTTGACCGTCAGCCAGGCCGCCCGGAGGTGGATGTTGAGGACCTGGTCCCAGTCCTCCAGGCTCAGCTTGTGGAGCATGCCCGGCCGGGTGAAGCCGGCGTTGTTGACCAGGATGTCCAGGCGGCCGAACTCGCTCAGGCAGGCCTGGACCAGGCTTCTGGCCCCGTCCTCCCGGGCCAGGTCGGCCTTCACGGCCACGGCCCGCCGGCCCAGGGCCTTGATCTGGGCCACGACCTCCTCGGCCGCGGCGGCCGAGGAGGAGTAGTTGACCACCAGGTCGGCCCCCTCCCGGGCCAGGGCCAGGGCCACGGCCCGGCCCACGCCCCGGGAGCTGCCGGTGACCAGGGCCTTTTTTTCGGCCAGGCGCATCCTTGCCTCCCGCTCGGGTGACCACAAAGTGACTACAAGATAGCTTTAATGTAGCTAAAGCGAGTATAGACAGAGCCTTTCGGGCCGGTCAAGGAAAAAATGGCCCCGGGCCGGGGCTGAACTGGTATGATGTCGGCCATCGAGTAAAGCGGAGGCGCGGTGCCCCGGGCGAGGCTCAGAACCAGCTCAGTCGTTCTTTTCTGCCTGGTCCTGCTCCTGTCCGGCTGCGCCGCCAGAGAGGTCACCCCGCCCCCAGGGCGGCCGCCCTCCGGGCGGCTGCCGGCCAGCCAGCGGCCCTACACCGTTGACGGCCGGACCTACTACCCCATCCCCTCGGCCTACGGCTACCGGGAGGAAGGCCTGGCCTCCTGGTACGGCGAGCCCTTCCACGGCCGCAAGACCGCCTCGGGCGAGACCTACAACATGTACGCCCTGACCGCAGCCCACCGGACCCTGCCCCTGGGCACCCAGGTCCGGGTGACCGGCCGGCGCGACGGCCGGCGGATCACGGTCAGGGTCAACGACCGGGGGCCCTTTGTCCAGGGCCGGATAATCGACCTGTCCTTTGCCGCGGCCAAGGAGATGGGCCTGGTCGGCCCGGGCACGGCCCCGGTGGTCGTCGAGGCGGTGGGCCAGCCCGCCCCGGCCGGCGGGGCCGAGCCGCCGCCCTTCCACTTAGGGCCGCTGACCGTCCAGATCGGGGCCTTCACCAACCCGGCCAACGCCACCCGCCTGGCCAACGAGCTCAACGACCGCTACGGCCCCAACTCGGCCTCGATCAGCCGCTTCGACGACGGCAGCCGGGTCTTCCACCGGGTCCGCATCTTCAACTGCCCCACCCGGGCCTCGGCCGAGGAGAAGCTCTACCTCCTGGAGCGGGACGGCTACGGCCTGGGGTTTGTCGTGGCCCAGGACTAGGCGGCGGGGCTGGAGAGAGGGGTGCGTCAAGGCCGATGGGGCGGGGCCTGGGCCGGTCGGCCATTATTCTTTAATGAGGTGGCCCGGGCATCTTGCCCGTGTTTCCATTCCCCGGCTTCGGGGGCAAATAATCACGGCCAGGATGGCCGTGCCACCTCGGCCGGGGCTGGTCCTGGCTGGCGGCCTGATGTCGGGGACGCGGCCCTGGCAGCACATTTATATCCTCCCCACTTGAGACGAAACCGGCTCCTTTACCTGCGCCCCGCTGGCGGGGAGTGGCCCCCCTCTTTCTCCCTCGCCCCGCTTGCGGGGAGAGGGCTGGGGTGAGGGGTTTTTAGTAATTATTTCATGTGATTAAGTTGCTCTTGGCTTCCGGCTGTGAGCTGCGGTTCTGACACCCCCACGGCGTCCACCCACGCTGGTCTCTGAAAAGCGGTACCATGGACGCAGCCGCGGCGACGCGATCAAGATTCTGGAGCTTTTTCTATTGAGCTTGCTGGTCCGCCCTGGCCGGGCCCCGCCCCAACACAGCTTCTATCCAGTAGCGGAGCTCACTCTTGAACTTGTCAAGAGTGTTGGGAGTCCACTTCAGGCAGTTGAACTGTTTGATGTCGAAGTGCCGCTTATTAAACTCAGCTTCCAGGCAGGTATAGAAAACGGGTAGGCTGAGCCCTGCAGCGAAACCGGCTTCATAGTAGACGCCGCCATTCTGGCCGGTCAGGTCCGCCACCAGGAACCGGCTCCGCCTTATCTCAGCAATGATCTCATTGTCAATCATGTTGGTGTGGGGCTTGAAGTCTATGCGAAAGGCCACGTAACCGGCCTCCTCTATTGCCGGCTTGAAGGCCTCCAGCCAGGCTGCCTTGGTGCTTTCATCGAACCACATGGCCACAAAGCCCTGTTGGCTCTCAGGGTTGATCTCCTTGAGTTTTTCGAGGTATATCCAACCGCCGGGAACAATCTGGTAAAGGCCGTTGGTTCGTTCAACCAATCGGTTTGAGTCACGAAGGTAGCCCAGAATTGCACCAAGTTCTCTTGCGTTGGCCGCCCAACCACGGGCTTGCCATCCGGGCGAAGACTTTAGCCTCTGCCCGGCGAAATCAGTTTCTTTTTCGAGAAACAGCAGCAGTTTATCAGCACGATTGAGAAATGACCGCACCTGGCCCCTAGCCGTGTCGAATGCTATGCGGTTAGGATCATTAGAATTATCGAAGAAACTTTGGGTCAGCCGAACATCACGTCCACTATTTTCCCTCAACCAAGCGCTCAGGTCCCCGCGTATACGGCCCTCTCGCTCACCCAGATAAAGCCTTGATACAGCGGCCCCATCAGGGTCAACGCTAGTTTCTTGCGCGTGGTAAATAGAAAATTGGTCGATGAAATATCTGCCGCAAAGCGGACAATCTATGTATTCCCATTCGCTGCGATCCTCTTTGAACAAAGCACACCTAGCTCCTGTATAGCAAATCGGACAATCCTTAGTATTTGCTTCTTTGACATACTTCATGTAAACACCTCTTTCTGACTGTTATCAGCCTTCAAGGGTAAATTACCTACCCGCGAGCTTTCACTCAAGTGAATACATGGAGAACTGCCTTGGGGATGCCTTATTAGGGCTGAAGTAACGTGCCAAATCGTCGCTTAATCCTTACCACAGTCGGATAAAGAGACACCCTCCCCCGTCTCCGGGCCGCCGGCCGAAGACTCTACTTCACCCCCCAAATCACCCCTATCCTCCCGACCATGAAAGGCAGCCTCAAGGCCCGGGGGATGAACTCCTCGGCGCTGGTGTCAATGAAGTTGACCTCCCTGACCCCCCAGCCCCTCATCGCAACCAGCAGGTCGTCCACCCGGCCGTAGAAGCTCTTGACCAGGAAGAGGTCCTGGAAGGCGAACCTCCCGCCCGGCCTGACCACCCGGAGGGCCTCCCTGACCAGCTCCCGCTTGTCCTTGACGCCCCTGACCTCGTGAAAGACCAGATTGCTGACCGCCAGATCAAAGGTCCCCTCGGCAAAGGGCAGGGCCGCGGCGCTGGCCCGCTGGAAGAATACCCGCTCGGCCATCCCCTCCAGCCGGGCGTTTCTCCGGCAGGCGGCCTGGGAGTAGCCCCAGCTCCGGCCCCAGTAGTCCAGGCCCTGGACCTGGGCCTGGGGAAATTTCTTGGCCAGGGCCACGCTCAGCCAGCCGTTGCCGCAGCCTATATCCAGGGCCCGGCCCCGGCCGTCCCAGTAAAGCCGGTCGAGGAGCAAAGCGCTTATCCGGGCCTGGAGACCGCCGCCCAGGGGGGAAAATCTGAGGTGAGCGTAAATAAAGTAGGCGGCGCAGGCCAGCAGGGCCGCCGCGACTATGAGGAGGACCGCCGTGAGCAGCCTGGCCGGGAGAATCAGGGCCAGACCCAGGCAGAGGCCGCCCAGGGCCAGGGGGGCGTAGATCAGCCTTACTGGGACCCAGTTGCCGTAATCCGGCCCGGCCGGCCCTTTCAGAGCGAGAGCCACTGGCCCACCGTCTTGACGGCGGAGGCGTCGCCGAAGTAGCCGGTGAACAACCTGAAGTAATGCAGCTCCTCCTTGCTGCGGATGAACGGGTGCTCGGCCTGGGCCTCCCTGAGCTCCCGGTCGCTGATCTCGGCCTCGAAGTGCCCGGGCAGGACCCCGGCCGAGCCCGAGCCCTGGGAGAACTCCTGCTTGGGCCGCCAGGCGACGCTTTGGGGCAGCAGGTCTTCAAAGGCCTTGCGCAGGATCCACTTCTCCATCATCCGGCCCCCTTCCGGCCTGAGCTTCAGCTCCGCCGGCAGGCTGAGGGCGTAGTCGAGCAGTTCGCCCGAGACAAAGGGGGCCACGACCTTGAGCCCGTGGCAGAGGTTCATCCGGTCCAGGCGCAGGGAGGCGTTGTTGTGGAGAAAGCCGAGGCATTCGACCTGCCGGGCGAAGAGCTCCCCGGCCGGATGCTCCTGGAGGTAGAGGTAGCCGCAGAAGAGCTCGTCCCCGCCCTCGCCCGAGAGGAGGACCTGGAAGCCCTGGCGCCGGGCCTGGCCGGAGATGAGGAAGTTGGCCGCCGCGCTCCTGACCAGGGAGGGATCAAAGGACTCCAGGTGGTAGATGACCTCCGGCAATACTTCAAGAATATCATCCAGATCCACCCGCAGCTCGTGGTGCTCGGCGCCGATCTGCTCGGCCACCAGGCGGGCGCTGGCCAGATCCCGGCTCTGATCAAGGCCCACGGCAAAGGTGGGCAGCCTCGCTCCCGGGCCGGCTTTTTCCCGGAGGGCCCAGCTGGCCAGGACGGCGATGATGCTGCTGTCCAGGCCTCCGCTGAGCAGGCAGGCGGTCGGGTGGGCGAAGTCGACCCGCTGGCTGAAGCTCCGCTCCACCAGCGACCTCACCCTGGCCGCCATTGTCTCGATATCCCCGGCCGGGGCCGGCGGCGGCTGCTGGGGAAGCTCGGCGAAGCGGACTAGGCGGCCCCGGCGATCCAGGTAATGCCCGGCCGGAAATTCGCGGATCTCCCCGGCCAGCCCGACCAGGCTCTTGAGCTCCGAGGACAGGTAGAGGGTCTGGCCTTCCCAGGCGTAGAAGAGGGTCTTGATGCCGAGCAGGTCCCTGGCGGCGAAGAAATCCTCCCCATCAGAGATGGCCAGGGCGAAGATCGAGTCCTTGAGCTGGGCCAGCATGTCCGGGCCGGCTTGGCGGTAGAGCTCGAGGATCAGCCGCTCCGCGGCCAGGGGGCCTGGATTCAGGCCGTGGCGGGAGGCCAGTTGGGGCAGATTCCCGATCTGACCGTCGAAGCATATTCTCAAGCCACCCGGGCCCGCGGCCGGGATAACGACCGGGCCGTCCGGGGAGAGGCCGTCGGCCTGGAGGTAGTTCTGGGCCAGGACCGTCCGGCCTAACTGGAGCGTAGCCCGGGCGTCCGGGCCCCGGTGGTTGATCCTGTCCAGCATGGCCTCCACCCGGCTCGGCTCCGGGCGGCCGTAGCCGGCGGCGAATCCGCTCACTCAGACCTCCTTATCTCTAGGGTTTGCTCGGGGGATTGAAAAAGGACGCACCAAAGTGAAGCCGGCTGGCTATTCCGACCCCAGGGCGGGCCCGGAAAACCGAATCTGAAGAAAGCCCGAGCCCTGATCCAGCGGACCCGGCAACCTGAATCATCCTCCCGGCCTCCGGGAGGCCGGGAGGGCTATGCCTCGCGCGCCCGGCTACTTCAGCCCGGCCGCCCGGGCCACGATCTCGTACTGGTCGTTGCCTTCGGTGTCGTTGATGACGATGGCCGGCAGGTCCTCGACCTCCAGCCGCCTGACCGCCTCGGGGCCCAGGTCGGGGAAGGCGACGACCTCGGCCTTCTTGATCGAGCGGCCGATGAGGGCCCCGGCCCCGCCGACCGCGGCCAGGTAGACGCCCTTGTACTTTTTGAGAGCCTCCCTGACCTCGGCCGAGCGCTTGCCCTTGGCCATGAAGGCCTTGACCCCGACGGCCAGCATGGCCGGGGTGTAGGGGTCCATGCGGTAGGCCGTGGTCGGGCCGGCCGCGCCGGCCGGACGGCCGGGCGGGGGCGGGGTCGGTCCGACGTAATAGATCAGGGCGCCCTGGGGGTCGAAGGGCAGACTTTCGCCCTTGTCCAGCAGGTCGACCAGCCTCTTGTGGGCCGCGTCCCGGGCGGTGTAGATCACCCCGGTGATGACGACCTTGTCCCCGGCCCGAAGCTGGCTGACCGCTTCCTGGCTCAACGGCGGGTTCAGTTTGAAGGTCCTTGGTCCGCTCACAGGACGATCTCCTTGTGCCTGGCCGCGTGGCACTGCACGTTGATGGCCAGGGGCAGGCTGGCTATGTGGCAGGGTTCCAAGCTGACGTGCACGGCCAGGGTCAGGGTCCGGCCGCCCAGGCCCTGGGGTCCCAGGCCGCTCTTCCTCAGCGCCTCCAGAACCTCGGCCTCCTTGGCCCGCAGGTCCGGGTCGGGATTGGGCTGGTCCAGGGGCCTCATGAGGACCTTCTTGGCCATCAGGGCGGCCCGCTCGAAGTTGCCGCCCACGGCCACCCCGATCACGGTCGGCGGACAGGGGTTGGGCCCGGCCTCGATCACGGTCTGGATGATCCTGTCCCTGATCCCCTCCCAGCCGGCCGCCGGGGCGAGCATGTAGACCCGGGACATGTTCTCCGATCCGCCGCCCTTGGGGGCGACGATGAGCCTGACCTTGTCGCCCTCGACCAGGTCCAGGTGGACGATGGCCGGAGCGCCGTCGCCGGTGTTGGCCCGGCTGAAGGGGTGGCAGGAGGATTTGCGCAGGTAGCCCTCGGCGTAGCCTTGGCGGACGCCCTGGTTGATCGCCTCGTAGAGGTCGCCGTCCAGGTGGACGTCGCGGCCCAGCTCGACGAAGACCACGGCCAGGCCCGTGTCCTGGCAGATGGGCAGCTTCTCCTCTTTGGCCAGGCGGGCGTTCTCGATCAACTGATCCAGGATGTCCTTGGCCAGTTCCGTGGTCTCGGCCGCCCGGTTCTCCTTGAGGGCTTCGAGCACGTCCTCGGGCAGCTCCCGGTTGGCGGTGACGCAGAGCTCGGCCACGGCCCGGCTGATGTTCTCAACCTTAAACTCTCGAATCATGCCAGCACCTTTTCTCCGAGTTTCAGTCTCTTCGAAAGTCTTTGCCACGAACGGTCAGCCCTTGTTAGCCCACCAAGGCGGTGGTGTCAAGACGGGGCGCATTATGCTTGCCAGCCCACGAGCTTTGAGTCAATACTGGCCCTGAATCGTCAGGCGGCCGGCTCGGCTGGGCGGCCAGGCAGGACCGGTTCAGATCCGGCCCGGATGGGCCGGGGCAAGTCCCTCGGCCAGTCGCCGGGGCCGCGGGAGGTTCAAGTAGATGCTTCGGGACAAGCCCCGGCCGGCCTTCTCCCTGACCCCCCACCTCAAGGATCGCCTCCCGGGCATGGTCGTGACCCTGGTCGAGGGCTCGGTCCAGAAGATCCTGGCCCTGGACAAGCTCAACCAGACCTACGCCAGCATCGCCGCCAACCGCGACTGCCTGACCTTCCTGGGCCAGGCCCTGGCCGAGCTCAAGGTCAGCTACGACCTGCCGGAGGAAGACCGCCAGCTCGTCCCCCGCTCCGGGCCGCTGGTCGTGGTCGCCAACCACCCCTTCGGCCTGGTCGAGCCGATGATCCTGGCCCGGCTCCTCCGGGAGGTCAGGCCGGACATCAAGCTCCTGGCCAACTACCTGCTCAGGCTGGTCCCCGAACTGGACGACCTCCTCTTCCACGTCGACCCCTTCGAGTCCGGCGGGGCGGTCCAGGCCAACGTCGGGGCCCTGAGAAAGGTCATCCGCTGGCTGGAGCAAGGCGGGGTGGTCGCGGTCTTCCCGGCCGGAGAGGTGGCCCACCTCAAGCTCAGGCAGCGGGCCATCGTCGATCCGGAGTGGAGCCCCATGGTCGCCCGGCTGGTCCGCCGGACCGGGGTTCCGGTCATGCCGGCCTATTTCGGCGGGGCCAACTCCCGGATGTTCCAGATGGCCGGCCTGGTCCACCCCCGGCTGAGGACGATCATGCTCCCCCGGGAGCTGGCCAACAAGACCGGCAAGAACATCTCGGTCAGGTTCGGCCGGCCCATCCCCTTTTCGACGCTCAAACCCCTGGGCTCGGCCCGGGAAATGACGGCCTACCTGCGCCTGAGGACCTTTCTCCTGGGCCGGCCCTGGCCCCAGGCCCGGCCGGGCCCGGACCTGGCCCGGCCCGAGGGCGGCCCGGAGTCCAGCCCCCTGGCGCCGGCCAGGCCGGCCTCGCTCATCCGGGCCGAGGTCGAGGCCCTGCCGGCCGGGCAGACCCTGGTCGAGCACGGCCAGTTCCAGGTCTTCTACTTCGAGGCCAGCCAGGCGCCCGACCTGCTCCAAGAGATCGGCCGCTTGAGGGAGCTGACCTTCCGCCAGGTCGGCGAGGGCACGGGCCAGGCCGTGGACCTGGACCGCTTCGACGACGAGTACCTCCACCTGGTCCTCTGGGACACCAAGGCCGGCGAGACGGCCGGGGCCTACCGCCTGGGCCGGGCCGACCGGCTCTCGGCCCGCTTAGGTCCGGCCGGCCTCTACTGCCACAGCCTTTTCAAGTTCTCCCGGCGCTTCCTGGCCCGGATCAACCCCGGCCTGGAGCTGGGCCGCTCCTTCATCCGCCAGGAGTACCAGCGCAGCTTCGCCGCCCTGATGCTCCTCTGGAAGGCCATCGGCCAGTACGTGGTCCAGAACCCGGACTACCGCTTCCTCTTCGGCCCGGTCAGCATCTCCAACCGCTACCACCCCCTCTCCCGCCAGTTGATGGTCCGCTTCCTGACCGCCCGCCACTTCTGGCCCGAGCTGGCCGGGCTGGTCAAGCCGCGCCAGCCCCTCCGCCTCAAGCCGGCCAAGGGCCTGGACCTGGAGGCCCTGGCCCGGGGCGCGGCCGACGTCGAGTCCCTCTCCGGCCTCATCGCCGGCCTGGAGCCCGACGGCGAGGGCGTGCCGGTTCTGCTGAGGCAGTACCTCAAGCTGGGCGGCCGGCTGGTCGGGTTCAACCTCGACCCGGCCTTTGCCGACGCCCTGGACGGCCTGATCGTCATCGACCTCCTCCTTTGCGAGCGCCGCCCCCTGGACCGCTACATGGGCCGGGACGCGGCCGAGGCCTACCTGGCTCACCAGGGGCGCGCCACCGGCCGCGCCTGAGGGGCCGGTCCCCGGGGGGCTTCCGGCCCCGGCTTTTGACTTGCCACCCGGCCGGGTTTCAGGTATATCAGTGACCTGGTCGGGACGTGGCTCAGCCTGGTAGAGCACAGCGTTCGGGACGCTGGGGTCGCTGGTTCAAATCCAGTCGTCCCGACCAGCGGCTGACCTCATCGCCGGGGCTAAGTCCCCGGCTTTTTTGCGCCCTCTTCCGGCCCAAGCAGGTATGTCAATTCTGACATACTATTGAAATCACTTCACATTCATTGACAGGCCCCCTGGGTCGGCCTATCATGGTTCAGTATCTGAGCCACCCGGTCTCACTCTGGCAAGGAGGGCCTGACATGTTTAAGCTGCTGCGCGTCGACATGGCCAGCGGGGCTTGCCGCTTTTCTGAAATTCCAAAGGAATACGAAGGATTGGGCGGTCGCGGTTTCACCTCGGCCGTGGTCTCCAGGGAGGTGCCGCCCGCCTGCACGCCCCTGGGCCCCAAGAACAAGCTGGTCTTCGCGCCCGGCCTCCTGGGCGCCACCAACGCCGCCAACTCGGGCCGGATCTCGGTCGGGGGCAAGAGCCCCCTGACCGGCACCATCAAGGAATCCAACTCCGGCGGCACGGCCGGCCACCTGCTCGCCCGCCTGGGGATCATGGGCCTCGTCGTCGAGGGCGCCGCGCCGGCGGGCAAGTGGTTCAAGCTCCTGATCGGCAAGGACAAGGCCGAGCTCAAACCGGCCGACGACCTGGCCGGCCTGGGCAACTACGCCACCGTGGACAAGCTCAAGGCCGAGCACGGCGACAAGGCCGGCTACGTCTCCATCGGCCAGGCCGGCGAGATGAAGCTGGCCGCGGCTTCGGTGGCCTTCACCGACCGCGAGCTGAGGCCGACCCGCCACGCCGGCCGGGGCGGCCTGGGCGCGGTCATGGGCTCCAAGGGCCTCAAGGCCGTGGTCATCGACGCCGCCGGCGGCGAGTTGGCCCCCCTGGTCGATCCAGAGGCCTTCAAGGCCGCGGCCAAGCGCTTCGCCAAGGCCCTCTCCGACCACCCGGTCACCTCAGGCGGCTTGCCCAACTACGGCACCGACGTCCTGATCAACGTCCTAAACGAGGCCGGCGGCCTGCCCACCCGCAACTTCTCGGCCGGCCGCTTCGAGGGGGCGGAGAAGGTCTCGGGCGAGTTCCTCAACGAGATCACCGTCAAGCGCGGCGGCAACCCGACCCACGGCTGCATGAACGGCTGCCTGATCCGCTGCTCGGGCATCTTCGTCGACGAGAAGGGCCAGTACGTCTCCAAGTGGCCCGAGTACGAGACGGTCTGGGCCTTCGGGCCCGACTGCGGCATCGACGACCTGGACGCCATCGCCCGCTTCGACCGCCTCTGCGATGACTTCGGCCTGGACACCATCGAGACCGGCGTGGCCGTGGCCGTGGCCATGGAGGGCGGGCTTCTCTCCTTCGGCGACGCGGCCGGGGTGGAGGGCCTGCTCAAGCAGGTCGGCCAGGGCACGCCCCTGGGCCGGGTCATCGGCTCGGGCGCGGGAGCGGTCGGCCGGGTCTTCGGTGTCAGGCGGGTGCCGGTGGTCAAGAACCAGGGCATGCCGGCCTACGATCCCAGGGCGGTCAAGGGCCTCGGTGTGACCTACGCCACCACGCCCATGGGCGCCGACCACACCGCCGGCTACGCCACCACGGCCAACATCCTGGGCGTGGGCGGCAAGGTCGACCCGCTCAGCCCGGCCGGACAGATGGAGCTCTCCCGCGGCCTCCAGGTGGCCACGGCGGCCATCGACTCCTACGGGCTCTGCCTCTTCGTCGCCTTCCCCATCCTGGACATCCCCGACGCCCTGGTGGCCGTGGTTGACATGCTCAACGCCAAGTACGGCTGGAAAAAGACCACCGCCGACGTCGGCCTCCTGGGCCAGAAGGTCCTCAACATGGAGCTGACCTTCAACCGGCGGGCCGGCTTCGGCCCGGCCCAGGACCGGCTGCCCGACTGGATGAGCTGGGAGAAGCTGCCGCCCCACGAGGTCGTCTTCGACGTGACCGAGGCGGATCTGGACAAGACCTTCCAGTTCTGAGGATAACCGGGGGAGGATCGAGGCCGAGGCCCGGACCCAGTTCCGGGCCTCGCCGCCCATGATTCTCAAAGGTCGGGAGTCAGACTGAAGCCATGCGCATAAGCGTCAAGCTGGGCGGGCCGCTCCGCCGCAAGGTCAAGGGCCACCAGGCCGGGGAGATGAACCTGGAGCTCGATGAAGGCGCCAGAATCTCCCAGGCCCTCGGCCGGCTCGGCCTTGAGGTGGCCGAGGTCAGGGTCCTGATGGTCAACGGCCGGCCGGCCCCGGGGGACCTGGTCCTCCAGGACGGGGACCGCCTGGCCCTCTTCCCGCCTGAACTGGCCTACAACAACTACGTGGCCATCAACTTCTTCAACACCCTGGTCCTTAAGAAGTGAAGATCCAGCTCAAGCTCTTCGCCGGGCTGAGGGCCAGGCTGCCCGGCTCGGCGGAACGGCATCTGGCCGAGCTGGAGATCGAGGCCGGGGCCACGGTCCTGGACGTGCTCAGGCGCCTTGAAGTCCCGCCCGAGCAGGGCAAGCTGATCCTGATCAACGGCCGCCACGGTGAGCTTAACAGCCGCCTGGCCCCCGGCGACCTCCTGGCCGTGTTCCCGCCGGTGGGCGGCGGCTAGGTCCGCCGCCTGCCCGCTTCGATCCAGCCCAACTCCCGGCCCCTTGACAGACGACCCTCACTGGCCAAGAATCCGGGCAGGGATTGGGGCCGGCCTGGGAAAGGCGCGGTCGGGGTGTGGAATCCGGGAGCGGGAGGTGGATTGATGCGCTTCAAGGATCAGGTCGCCCTGGTCACAGGGGCCGGCCGGGGGATCGGCCGGGCCATCGCCGCGGCCCTGGCCCGGGAGGGCGCCCGGGTGGCGGTCAACGACCTGGGACCCCAGGCCGAACTGGACCGGCTGGTCGAGGAGATCTCCCGGCCCGGGTTGAAGGGCCTGGCCCTGGCCGTCGACGTGGGCAACTCCGACCAGGTGGCGGCCATGTTCGACCGGGTCATGGGGGCCTTCGGGCGGCTGGACGTCCTGGTCAACAACGCCGGGATTATCCGCCGGGGAGACCTGGACTCGGTCAGCGAGGACGACTTCGACCAGGTCATCCGGGTCAACCTCAAGGGCACCTTCAACTGCTCCAAGGCCGCGGCCCAGATCATGAAGCGCCAGGGGAGCGGCCGGATCGTCAACGTCTCCTCGGTGGCGGCCAAGGTCGGCGACATCACCTCGGCTCCGGGCTACGGCCCCTCCAAGGCGGCCATCGACGCCCTGACCAAGACCCTGGCCCGGCACCTGGCCCCCCACGGCATCACCGTCAACGCCGTCTCCCCCCACGCCATCGAGACCGAGATGAGCGCCCAGTGGTCCGAGGAGAAGCGGCGGGCCGTCATCGAGGCCATCCCCCTCAAGCGCCTGGGCCGGCCCGAGGACGTGGCCGAGGCCGTCCTCTTCCTGGCCTCGGACAAGGCCGGCTTCATCACCGGGGAGATCCTGGACGTCAACGGCGGCTTCCTGATGGACTGAGCCGGCCCGGCCGGTTGAGCCTCTCGGCCAGGCCGACCAGCCCGTCCCGGCTGGCCGGGCCGACCTGGATCAGCTCCACGTCAGGCCGGGCCTTGATCGCCTGGATGAACGACCCGCCCTTGAGGCTGATGGAGCCGAGGACGTCGTTCTCCGAGTCCAGGACGGCCAGGAGGGCCCGCCTGAACCCGGCCGAGAAGCACTCCATCCGACCGATCTCGTCGATGACCACCAGGCAGTCCGGGCCGGAGGGCTCAAGCGCCGGGACGGCCAGCCGGTCCAGGTCGGCCAGATTGACCCCGTAGGCCCCGACCCTGAAGGGCGAGTCCAGGCCGCGCCGGGCCAGGACCCCCTCCCGGCCGTCCAGGGTGGTCAGGCCGAAGCCGACCCGGCGGCCTCCCCGCCGGATCTCCCGGGTGTAGAAGCCGGCCAGGGGCCGGGACAGGCGGGCGATGATCCGCTCAATGAGGGTCGACTTGCCCGAGCCGGGCGGCCCGGTCAGGAGGAGGTTCAGGCCGGCCACGGAGCCTTCCGGAAGATAAAGGTTGGGCCAGGCCAGACTCTGAGGCCCCAGTCGCCGGGGGGCAGGGCCTCCCGCCGGCCGATGATCAGGAAGCCCCCTTCCCTGAGGCTGGCCAGGGCGGTCCGGAGGGCGGCCTCCTGAAGGCTCTGGCCGCAGTAGGTCAGGACGCTGTTGCGCATCAGGATCAGGTCAAAGAGGCCCGGGCAGGGGCCGGCCAGGAGGTCGTGCTCCCGCCAGGCCAGGCCGGACTTGAGGCCCTCGGCCACCCGCCAGAGCTTCCGGCCGGGCACTTTCCGGAAATACTCGGCCCGGGCCTCTTCGGGGACCTCCCTGAGGCTGCTCCCCTGAAAGACCCCGGCCCTGGCCCGGTCCAGATAGGCCGGGTTCAGGTCAGTGGCCAGAATCTCCAGGGCAGGAACCGAGCCCGCTTGGCCCCGCCGCTGCTCGTGGACGATCTTGAGGCTGTAGGCCTCCTCGCCGCGGGCGCAGCCGGCCGACCAGGCCCTGACGGCCCGCCCCTGGTCCAAGAGCGGCAGGATCTCCCGGGCCAGGCAGGACCACAGGTCGCGGTCGCGGAAGAAGCGGCTGACGGAGACGGTCAGGAGGAGGCGGCACTCGGCCCTCAGGCCGGGGTCCGATTCGAGCGCCCGGAGGTAGTCCTCGACCCGCCTCAGGCCCAGGGCCTCGAGGCGGCGGCGGAGGCGCTTCTTGACCCCCTTCCTGACCCGGCGATAGCCCTCCCAGGACAGGTCAAAGAGGTCCAGCAGGCGCTGGAACTCGGCGTCGCTGAGCATCGAGCCGGCCCTCTCGGCCGCCCGCCCGGGGCGGGCCGGCCGGGGCGGCCCGGCCGAGCCGCCGGGCTAGGTGACCTTGAAGACCCCGTCGCCTTCCCTGGCCCGCTCCGGGACCTGGATGCCGACCTTCTGGCCCACCCGGGCCTCGGCCAGAGTCTCGTGCTCCTCCTGGATGGAGGCCACCTCGGTCTCGAAGTCGGTAGTGTGCCCGGCGAAGCGGAGCCGGTCGCCGACCCTGATCGAACCGGCCGTGACATCCACGGCGGCGACCATCGGCTTGGCAAAGAACTTGACCACCTGGCCGACCTTTTCCTCGGGCATGGCCCACCCCCTTTCAGACTAACATAACCCCCCGGGGGCGGAGCGTGTCAACTCCCGGGTGCAGATTGAGCCCTTTCCCGGCCAGTTTAGGGCCTCCCCCCGGCCGCGGCTCAGGCGTTGATCTTCTTGAGGAGCCAGGCCATGTTCCGGCCCAGGACCTTCATGGTGGTCATGCCCTCCTCGTCGTCGGAGACCTCGCCGATGTCACGGCCCACGCCCACGGCCCAGTAGCTGGAGCCGGGGATGATCATCTGGCCGGCCAGGAAGAAGTGGTTGATCGAGTCCAGGGTGTGGATCCGGCCGGCCCGTCGGGCGACCACCACGGCGGCCCCGACCTTGCGCTGGAGGATGTCGCCGTTGACCTTGGAGACCAGACCGGCCCGGTCGATGAGGGCCTTCATCTCCGAGGTCACGTCGGAGAAGTAGACCGGCGAAGCCAAAATGATCCCGTCGGCCTCAATCATCTTGGCCAGGCAGTCGTTGAGGACGTCGTCCTTGACGCTGCAGCGCCGGTCCAGGTTTTCCCGGCACTTGTAGCAGGCCAGGCAGCCCCTGATCTTCTGGCCGGAGAGCTGGACCAGCTCGGTCTCGATGCCCTCGGCCTCCAGCTCGCTGAAGACCCGCCGGATCATGATGGCCGTGTTGCCGTCCTTGCGCGCGCTGCCGTTGAAAGCCACTACCTTCATCGCTGCCCTCCTTGCCTGGATCAGGTTTGCCGGCCCCGGCCCGAAGGCCGGGTCTCTCCCGCAATCAGTCCCGCCATTTTAAGGCCTGCTTCCATCCGGTCCAGCCCTGAGTCAAGGGAATGCTCCGCGCCCTCCTCGGCAGCCTCGTCTCTGGCCAGGAGAGCGCCCCCTGTCCGTCCCCTCGACTAGTCACTGTAGCGAGCCTTGCGGCCGAAGGGAACGCCCAGCTTTCTCATCCGGTTCCTCAGGGTGGCCGGGTTGACCCTCAGCAGCCGGGCCGCGCCCTTTTCTCCCTCGACCCGGCCCCCGGTCAGGGCCAGGGCTCGGCGGATGTGCCGGGCCATGGCCGCGTCCAGGGCCAGATCTCCCTCGGTCGGGGTCCCAGCCGTGAGGCCGGCCTGCCCCCTGAGCGGAGGCTCCAGGTCGTAAAACGCCATGGGCTCCCCCTTGCTGACGATCAAGGCCCTCTCCACGGCGTTCTCCAACTCCCGGACGTTGCCCGGCCAGGGATAGGCCATCAGGCGGTCGATGGCGCCCGGGGCCAGGGTGGGGATGCCGCTCCAACCTATCTCCCGGGATTTCCTCTGCATGAAGTGCTGCACCAGGGCGGGGATATCAGGCCTTCGCTCCCTGAGCGGAGGGATGACGATGGGGAAGACCTGCAGCCGAAAGTAAAGGTCCTCTCTGAAGCGTCCTGCCCGAATCATTTGGCTCAGATCGCGGTGCGTGGCGGCGATGACCCTGATGTCCAGCCTGATGGGCTCGCTCCCGCCCACCCGCTCGATCTCTTTTTCCTGGAGGACCCTCAGGAGCCTGACCTGGGCCTCGGGTGACAGCTCGGCGATTTCATCGAGGAAGATGGTCCCTCCCTGCGCCCGTTCGAAGCGCCCCCGCTTGAGGCTCAAGGCCCCGGTGAAGGCGGCCTTCTCGTGGCCGAACAGCTCGCTGTCCATGAGGGTTTCGGGGATGGCTCCGCAGTTGACCTTGATGAACGGGCCCTCCCGGCGCGGTGACATCCGGTGAATCGCCCCGGCGAAAACCTCCTTGCCCGTCCCGGTTTCCCCCAAGAGCAGGACCGGGCTGGACAGAGGGGCCACCTCCTGGATCAGATCCATCACCCCCTTCAAGCCGAAATCGGCCCCGATGATCTCCTCTCCGGCCAGGCGGCGCATCTCGCCGTGCAGGTACCTGTTGTCGTCGGCCAGCCGCTCCTTGAGCTCGTTCAACTCCCGGTACCTCAAGCAGTTGGACAGGGCCAGGGCAAAGGGTTCGTTCAACTGAGCCAGCAGGCGAACGTGTTCCTTGTTGTATTTAGCCGGACCGTCGGCCCCGAGGAACAGGGCGCCCAGCTCCTGCCCCTCCAGCCGCAAAATCATCACCATGCCGGAGCAATCGGGCAGTTTCAGGGACCTGGCCACGGGCGCCCCGATTTCGTCGTCCTTCATCCTGTCCATGACCCAAACCTGGGGCAGGCTCCCGCTCTCCAGGCGCCGGCGGGCCCGGGCCGGAAGGGGGGTCTGGATCTCCCGATTGACGTAGCCGCTCGCCGTGGTCGAGGCCACGCTCTTCAAGGCACCCAGGCCGGCGTTGTAGATATAGAAGCTCATGGAGTCGGCCGGAATGAACCCCCGGATGTAAATGAAGGCGCTGTGGAGGGCCCGTTCTATCTCCAGGCTGCCGCAGATCCTGAGGGTGACCTGGCGAAAGAATTGGTTCTTGAGCTGTGACATGGCCGCCCCCTGTCTTAGCCGGCTGAAACTGCCTTATTAGATAGACTATAAGATTACCATCGCATTAGCCAGTTATTTCTGGCTCATATGACATAATATTCCTTTCGCTGACCATAACAGATTGAATTAACTAATAAATTATCTTTGGCACAAATCAAGCACATTAATCCAAGTACCAGGCAAGACAGGAGGTCAGGCCAATGAAATGGGTCGAGACGATCAGATTGCTCGCCCCGGTCAGCCGTGAACAGTGGCGGCGGCAGATCGAGCCCGCGATCCGAAACATACTCAAAGCCACCTGCGCCGCGCCCGGGCCGGTTGAGGCCAAGCTGTACCTCAACGCCAACCAGGGAGGCGACGTGAGCCTAGTCCTCTTCTGGGAGGAAGAGCGCCTCCAACCTCAAGGCAGCCGGGAAGGCTTGAGTCTGGCCTCCTCCCTGAAAAACTTCGGACTGGTCAATCACTCGGTCTGGACCGAGATAGGCCAGCGCGCCACCAGGAAGCCTCCAGCAGGGCCAGGGTTCTGACTGGCTTGAGAGGAGCCAACCGGATTGAATTATTGAGCCCTCAAGGAGATGGAAATGAACGCCTTGCTCGTCTACCCCCGCTATCCCGTCACGTTTATGAGCTTCACCTACGCCCTCAGTTTTGTCCACAAGAAGGCCGCCCTGCCGCCAATGGGGCTGCTGACGGTGGCCGCGATGCTGCCGCCCGAATGGTCGAAGAAGGTGGTTGACCTGAACGTCGAACCTCTCACCAGCGCCCAGCTTGACTGGGCGGACGTCGTCTTTGTCAGCGCCATGATCGTGCAGAAGGAATCCGCCCTGGAGGTCATCTCCCGTTGCCGGGCCAAAGGTCTCAGGGTCGTGGCCGGCGGGCCCTTGTTCACCCACCTTTACCAGCAGATAGGGGGGGTCGATCACTTCGTCGTCGGCGAGGCCGAGGGAGTGCTGCCCATTTTTCTGGAGGATCTGGAACGGGGCACGGCCAAGCCGGTCTACCTGGCCGAGGGCCACCCGGACCTGGCCCTGACCCCGACGCCCAGTTGGGAGCTGATCGATTTTCGGCACTACCACAGCATGTCGATCCAGTTCTCGCGAGGCTGCCCTTTTGATTGCGACTTTTGCGATATAGTCCAGCTCTTTGGGCGCCCGCCGCGCTTCAAGAAGCCGGCCCATGTGATCGCCGAACTCGAGGTCCTCTATCGATTGGGCTGGCGAAAAGACATCATGATGGTGGACGACAACTTTATCTGCAACAAGACCAAGACCAAAAACTTGCTCCACGAGATTATCGCCTGGCAGCGTCAGCGGGGCATGCCGTTCAACTTCAACACGCAGGCCAGCGTGAACCTGGCTCAGGAGCCCGACTTGTTGTGGCTCATGGCCGAGGCCAACTTTGATTCCGTCTTCTTAGGGATAGAGACCCCGGCCCTCGAATCGCTCAAGGAATGCAACAAACGCCAGAACCAGGTCGATCTGCTAAACGCCGTGAGAACGATCCAGAGTCACGGCCTCGTAGTCTCCGGGGGGTTCATCATCGGCTTCGACTCGGACCCGCCCAGCATCTTTGACGACCAGGTCAGCTTCATCGAGCAAGCCGGCATCCCCACGGCCATGGTCGGCTTGCTCTCGGTCGGCCCCGGCACCCGGTTATTCAGTCGCCTCAAGGCCCAGGGCCGCCTCCTGGGGCTTCCTTCGGGCGACAACGCCATGGACCTCAACGCCCTCAACTTCATAACCAAGATGAGCCGGAAAAACCTGATCGCCGGCTACAAGTCAGTTCTTGGCCGGCTCTATGAGCCCGGAGCTTACTATCGCCGGGTCATCTCCTTCCTGGATCGGTACAAGAAGGCCCGCCAAGGGACCAAGCTGCCCTGTCGCCCCCTGGCCCGCCGAGAACTGGCGGCGGCCGTCCGGATCTTCTGGCGCTTGGGCTTCCGCGAGTACGGCCGCCGGGCCTTCTGGGCCTTCCTGCTCAAGGTCGGCCTGACCCGCCCGGCCAGGTTCCCGCTGGCCATCAGTTTCGCCGCCCTGGGCTATCACTTCCGGAGGATGACCGACATGTTCATCAAAGACCAGGGCGCCCTGCAAGAAGCCTGACCCTCGCAGCCAGTTCCGGAGAGGCAAGCCCCGACCGCCGATTTATGGCCCCCGACCGCTACCCGGGCCATCCCCCCGGCCCGGGCCAAGTCCGCCCGGCCCGGGGCGTCCGCCCTCAGACCGGTTTCGGAGCCGTTTATTAAGCTGGTCCGGGACGCCCGCGGCGGTAAGGCTTATCAGCCTGCCTTGTGGCCGCAGGAGTCCGAGCAGCCGCAGGGCCCGGCCGGGGCCGGTCCGCGGCCCCAGCGGGCCGGCAGGCGCTTCAGCCCGATCCAGATCGGCCCGGCCGAAAGCCCCAGCAGGAGCAGGCCCCCGCCCCACTCGGCCCAGGCCGGGATCAGCTCCCTGGCCTGGCCGACCGTGGCCTGGGCCGAGAGGCCCAGGGCGGCGTAGACCCCGTCCAGGGCCAGGCCTGAGAGCACGGCCGAGACGGAGATGGCCGCCAGGTAGATGGCCGCGGCCCGCCGGCCCAGGAGCCCGAAGAGCACGGTCAGGGAGGTGACGTTGGTCGCCGGCCCGGCCAGGAGAAAGACCAGGGCCGCGCCCGG
>ENA-OSEO01001518-OSEO01001518.1-sediment-metagenome-genome-assembly--contig:-NODE-1518-length-41256-cov-4.910367_pt1 | contig 41256 bp, 29 predicted proteins | sample MGYA00237883_ERZ534232 | MGnify/ENA metagenome assembly ERZ534232 | reverse complement strand
TGGCAGGAAATACAAAGAGCTTCACAGTTGCTCGCCGTATCGTCGCCGCCCGACGACACAGCCGTCTTATGGTGAGCATGCCAGTTGCCAGCAGTCAGTGTTTTGGAGCATCGCCCAACGTGACCGCAGACCTTGCGAGTGCATTCACATTTGCCTCCAGACCGCTTCCAAACCTCGTCGAGTACAGATTGTGGGAATGCCATCGTCAAACCTTTCCCTGCAAAATAGTAGGATTTTCTCGCAAGGTGTCGTTCAAAGTCGCTACTTGTGTATCGGCAGACGAAAGGTCGCGCCGCCACAAATTCTGTCACGGTGACAGAATTGCTCATTGACAACTGAATAGGCCGGAACCAGAATGACGCCTCAAGCGTAATGCTTGAGCGGTCAAAAAGATTACAGTTGCATGAATTATCGTCCGATAGTAGAATATGAGTATGCCAAAGCGGTTACGAAAAGGGAAGATGGACCTGAATCGCCTTGCCAAATCCATAGCCGATCGAGCCACCACGGATGATGAATTGCAGCAGAAGGCCCTTGAGGAGGGCAAGAATCCCGCTGCTGTCATGTTGGGGCGACTCGGTGGACTGAAGGGGGGCAAGGCGAGGGCGGAAAAACTGTCAGCAGAAGAACGCAAGGAGATCGCAAGAAAAGCCGCGCAAGTGCGGTGGCAAAGAGAAGAATAGATGCAATACGAGGGGAGAGACGGTGGCAAAGCGGCTTACACCAAAGAAGAAGGTTGCGCCAGCCAGGGGGTTGTCCTTAAGCCCATGGGCCCGGGTTAGTCAGGAAACGGCGCAGGGCTGGGATTTGCGTAAAGAGTTGATCGCGCAAATTGAGCGACAACTCGCAGGCAAAGTTGTTGTTTTCTTTACGTCGTTCCGCAGTGCCAACGGCATGATTGAAGACAGCGATGCCGAAATGATGGAAAACATACTTTCGGCAGAACACTCTGGTGGAAAGGTCTTATTGGTCTTGAGTTCACCGGGTGGTATAGGGTTGGCCGCAGAGCGCATCGTGAATGTCTGCCGAACATACTCCGGCGGCAATTTTGAGGTTATTGTGCCCCACATGGCTAAGTCTGCGGCAACAATGATTTGCTTTGGTGCGTCGCGTATACATATGAGCCCTACGGCAGAACTTGGTCCTGTAGACCCACAGGTAAAGTATTACGATGACAACCAACAGGAACACTGGATATCTGCTGAGGAGTACGTTAGATCCTATGACAAACTGATGGCCAAGGCAACATCGGGCGAGGCCAAGAGAATTGAGCCGCTACTACAGCAACTCGCGCGATACGATTCGCGGCGCATTGAGCAACTAAGATCAGCCCAGGCATTGTCGAAGAGCATTTCAGTCAAACTATTGCAGACGGGCATGATGACTGGCAAGCCGGAGAGTTGGATCGAGAAGAAGATATCCCCTTTTCTGATTCAGGAAAAAACCAGTTCGCACGGCCGCATGATTAGCGTAGGAGAAGCGAGAGATTGTGGTCTCAAGGTTAAGGAAATCAATGTTGGTTCCAAGGTGTGGGATCTAATTTGGGAATTGTACATTCGCGCCGACTGCGTTGTGTCCTCCCGATGTGTAAAGGTCATGGAGTCCGCCCAGTCTTCCGTGAACCAGTCGCAAAGGAGTTAGAATATGCCAAAGAAACAAGATAAACGTATAGAAGCGGCCTCGGAATCTTTGGAGCAGATGCTTCGACGGATCGGGCCATTCATGCCTAAGCACCCCAAAATCAAGCCACCGGAAACAAAGAACTGGGAGTCCACGACTGAGGGGGTAATTCCATGGCCTCCGTGTGACTGTCCCACAAAACCCAAAAACCGTTCTGGACAAGGCACAACAGAAATTTTCTGAAAAGCTGCTTGACTTTTCTTGACCGCTCAAGCATAATGGTCAGTATGAACAGACTGACCAAACAAGAGCGCGTTCGAGTCATAGCAGCCCTCGTCGAGGGCAACTCAATTCGGGCCACCGTGCGGATGACTGGCATAGCCAAGAACACGGTGGCCAAATTGTTGGCCGACATCGGCAAGGCATGTGAAGAGTGCCACGACCGAATCATGGTCAACCTGCCCTGCAAGCGGGTTCAGGTAGACGAGATTTGGTCGTTCTGCTACGCCAAACAGAAGAACGTGCCAGAAGCCCTCAAGGGCCAGTTTGGCTACGGAGACGTGTGGACATGGGTGGCCATTGACGCCGATACGAAGCTCGTTCCATCGTGGCTCGTTGGGCTACGCGATGCGGAATGGGCTAACGCCTTCATGTGCGACGTGGCGGCACGATTGAAACACCGAATCCAACTGACCAGTGACGGGCTCAAAGCCTATCTCAATGCCGTCGAAGAAGCGTTCGGTGGTGACATCGACTATGCGACGCTGGTCAAGCTGTACGGCCCAGAGAAGAGAGAGGCTCAAGAACCCGTCGCCGCGCACAAGTACAGCCCTGGCCATGTGACGGGCTGCCAACTGGCGGTCATTCAAGGCAACCCCGACACGCGGCACATATCGACTTCATACGTGGAGCGGCAGAACCTCACCATGCGGATGCAGATGAGGCGGTTTACCCGGCTCACGAATGGGTTCAGCAAGAAGGTCGAGAACCTGGGCTATGCCGTGGCCCTGCATTTCATGCACTACAACTTCTGCCGGATACATCAGACCCTGCGAGTAACCCCGGCAATGGCGGCTGGCGTGAGCGATCACGTTTGGGAACTGGACGAACTGATAGATCTACTCGACAGGACAGATTCAAACTGACCCACTACCATTTTTCTTCTTGGAAGACTGTTACTTCCACCGCGTCGGATGCCTTATCCTATGGACTTGCGGCGATATCGTGTTCCATGGAGATGGGCAGTGAAGACAGGGAGAACTGGTTGAGGGTACCGCTGGGAGACTGTTGTATGCGAGTGTCGACACCTTGTTTCCTGATTCTATCGGCATTGTCGTTTCTCGGCTGCAAAACCGGGCCGGACGGAGATCCACCGCAGCAAGAGAAACCGGTCTCTGGCAGGTCATCGGCGGTCTTCTCCGACCTCGCCACGGCCGACCTGCGCCGAGCCGTCCAAGAGGGAGATGCCAACGGTGTCCGGTCGGCTCTGGCCTGTGGAGCCGATGCGAAGGGGCAGCTCAGCTATGGCGGGACCGTGCTTCATCAGGCTGTGGAAGCTGGGTACCGAGACATCGTGGAGATTCTCATTGTCCATGGGGTGGACCTGGACGCGAAGCACGAAGGTGGGCTCGATGCGACACCGTTGCACGCTGCGGCTGAATCGGGACACGCAGAAATAGCCGACCTTCTCCTGTCTCACGGGGCGAAGGCCAATTCTCGCGATGTCGATGGCAAGACCCCGCTGCATAGCGCAGCTTGGGCGGGACACAAGACGGTGGTAGATGTGTTGATTGCGCGTGGGGCTGATGTCAACGCGAAAGACCTGGGAGACAGCACGCCTCTACATGAGGCCCTTACTGGCGATGCCTCCGGCGCGGATATCGTCAAGCTGCTCGTGGCCCGCGGCGCAAATGTGAACGCGGAAGACTACCTCGGCGGGACGCCGTTGGGCTATGCCATGTACTTCAAGGACACCGACGTGGTTGACGTCCTGCTCACCGGCGGAGCTCGGCCGGATCGGGTGAACGAGTTCGACGGAACCGCGGTGCTGCATGAGGCGGTCTCGCGAGGCCTATTGGATGCAGTCACAGCATTCATCGGGCATGGAGCCGATGTCGATGTGAGAGACGTTCGCGGGCAGACTCCCTTGCACGAGGCTGTTTGGGCGGGGAACCTTGAGATGACAGCTCTACTGATCGCTTCTCACGCGCGTGTCAACCTCAGAGACAAGAATGGGGACACGCCTGCGCACATAGCGGCGCTCCAAAGCAATACCGAGCTTCTTGGCTTCCTCAGATCGAACGGCGCCGACATGAGAATGAAGAACAACGTTGGCTGGACACCACACGATGTCCTTCGTTCGGCTCCCTCCCAGAAGATGATAACGCTATCGACCGATGACTCCTCGCCGTACTCGGTGATTGTCGCAGACCTGAAAGCGGTACGCGGCCTGCTGCGAAGCCATGTGATCGAGTTCGACCGAATATGGATTCCCAGTGAGGCGGATGTTGAACATGCGTCCACTATCCTCAGGACCGGTTTAGACAATGACAGATCCGCCAGACAGAAAGAACTGCCGTGCCGTGGTTACATCTTAACGAATATCGACAGATACAATCGTGAATATGCTGGGTTCACAAAAGGTAAGGCGCGATACGTGATCTGCAACATGAACATGGTTGAACATGGTCGCACGGCGCCGCACAACCGTTTCACCAGTGTTATGGATGGAGGCTGTAACGTCGCGTGCGTTGTGGTTGATCTCTCCAAGGGGACCGTGGTCAGCATCTATCCCAACTTTCCATGACAAGATAGATGGGCTGCAAACACGGGCATAGGCGGAGGGCCGAAAGTCGCTGATAGGCATCTCCGTGCGCCAGGATGACATCACGGCTGGGGACGAAGAAAACCACGGGATTGGCTGCTGTCTTGTCGCGCGCCTCCTGCATCACGGCTTCGGGACCGTCGCCTGATGCCACGACCGTCCGGTCCGAGATAGAGCGCGGCGCCACGCATTTGCCTTCGTAGCCTTCCTCGGCTATCAGGCATGATTCTGCCTGCCTGTCATAGGACTTCTCCTTCCGAGCGCGGTCTGAGCCCGTGGACGGACTATAGCACGGAATTCTGGCGAATGCTACGCTGATCGCATATTCTCTCGGGTAAGCGGGGCCAGGATGGCCGTGTTAGTCAATTTTAAGCGTTGACAGGACGCGAGATGGCATACGGTCCGAAGAAGCACCATCGCCGGTCGATCCCTTTGGAGGGTTATGACTATGCCCAGGGTGGGGCATACTTCGTGACCGTCTGCGCGCAGGCGCATTTATGTTTGTTCGGGGAGATCATCGCGGGCGAGATGCGGCTGAACGACTGGGGGCGGATCGTCGCAGATACGTGGCGTGATTTGGCGGACCATTACCCGTATGTCCTATTGGACGCGTTCGTGGTGATGCCAAATCATGTTCACGGGATTATCGTATTGACGGATCCCGTAGGGGCGGGTTTCAAACCCGCCCCTACCGATAGCGCCGCGGACGACTGGACCCCGGCGGGTTTTGTGCCTACGGATGCTGCGGGGGCGGGTTTGAAACCCGCCCCTACGAGGAAACGACACGGCTTGGCCGAAATCGTACGGGCGTTCAAGACGTTTTCGGCGCGGCGGATCAATCAACGCCGTGGTTTGCGTGGCGCACCCCTCTGGCAACGGAACTACTACGAACATATCATCCGCAACGACGTGGCGCTGAACCGGATTCGACAGTACATCGCGGACAATCCCAGATCCTGGGCGACGGATATGGAGAATCCACAGGCGCCGCGTCCCGGTGCGGAATGACGTCCGGATGGTTGGGGGCAAGTCTGAAACCCGCCCCTACGGGGCGACGTGGATCGATTGGATGTCCGCACGCGGGATTTCGATGATCTTCATGTTGCCCGAGGTGGGGTACGTCGCGCGGATTTTCACGCTGGCCGGCAGGACCTCATGGATCTCCGCCGCGTAGATCGTCGTTGGGCCCAGCCGGCGGACCATCCCCAGCGGGGGCGGCGGGGGATCTCCGCTGTCCGGCTTGGGCGACACGATCACGCAGCGCCGGCCGACGTGGGCATTCGTCAGGTCGGTGAAGGCAATCGGCGTCATCCCCTTCGTCAGGGCGTTCTGCATCGCTGCGACCTCGGCGGTATTCACCGCCTGGCTCGGCGGCGGTGCGTCGGTCTCGGTTTCCTTGCCCTTGCAGCCGGACAGGACCAGGACGAATGAGACGACGATCCATGCCACCCATAGCACCCATAGAGGAGGGAGAGAGACCTGTGAGAACCGTCGCCCTGTCGTTGCGGGTGAAGGGAGGCCCTTCGGCATCGTGGGATTGAGATTGCTTCGTCGCGAGGCTCCTCGCAATGACATCATGCGGCAGGGTGCATCCATTAGTCCTTCCCCTCGATTCTCTTTCCTTACGGCGTGTCCGCCCGCTTTCCGGTGTACCAATAGGTCGGGACGTCTTCGCCCGTGCTCTCCTTGATGCCGGTGACGTGGCCGTCGAGCCAGCAGGTCATGGACGTGCCCATGTGGCGGAAGCACTCGCCGACAGTGTCGTAGCCGCCCCAGTTGCTGTCGACGAAGCCGGTCCCGCCCTCGCGGCTCGGACGCCACTGGGGCAGGTTGATGCGGGCGCCGGGTCCGATGCAGAACATGTCGGAGTCGATGCCGTCGAGTTTCTGCTCGATGTGGTCCTGGAAGGCGATCACTTCGTCGTGCTTCTTGAAGACGTGGTCGATCCGCTTGTCGGTGATGTAGTCGTTCAGGCCGTAGGAGCAGTAGCGGAAGTAGTGCTGGTACTTGATGCCCCAGCCGTTCTCCGGCCAGTCGTCCACGCGGCGCGTGCTGGGGCAGCGAAAGATCTTCTTGTTCTTGGCATAGGGCTCGTAGGCGATGCCCCAGTAGGCGTTGCCGTCGTTGGGCTTGTACTTGATGACGGCGCCGGCGCCCTCGAAGGCGTTGTCCCAGAGGCCCTGGTTGGGGGCATCGTGCGTCTTGCCCTGGTAATCGTCGACGTACATCCGCAGGGCGATGCCCAGGCCCTTCATGTGGCCGGTGCAGACGACCTTTTTGGCCTGGTCCCGCGCCTTGCTGAGCGAGGGCATCAGAATCGCCAGCAGCAGGGCGATCACCGCGATGACGACCAGCAGCTCGATCAACGTAAAAGCACGTCTGTTTGTCATGACTCTTGCCCTCCACGTTGTTCTATGTACACTGATGCTACGCTGGGGCAATCGGATTGTCAACTGGAAAGCGTCGGGAATCAGGGACGAGGGCCCGGAAGATGAAACCAGAGAGAGCCATGAACAAGGCCGAAGCAGCACGCCCGGAAGACGGCCGGCTCCACGGGCCGGGACTGGCGGTCGTAGCCGGTTCTCTGCTGAGCCCGGTTATTCAAGGCGTATTGCTCTTTGGCTCGGCCGGGCGGCTCGATTGGCCCCGGGCGTGGCTCTTTGTCGCCTTGACCGGCTTCTGGATGGTCGCCAACGTGGTGGCGGTAGCCCTGATGGACCCGGAGTTGCTCAATCAGCGGGGCTGCTGGAAGAGGAAGAAGGACGCCAAACCCTGGGACCGCAAACTGGTCACGCTTTTCGGCGTCTTCAGTTTCTGTCTGCCGCCGGTCGTCATGGGCCTGGACGTGGGTCGCCACCGGTGGTTGAGCCTCGGTCCCTGGGCCGCGACCCTCGGGGTGCTATTGTTCTCTCTGGGCTGGCTGCTCATCACCTGGGCCATGGTCGTCAACACGCATTTCGAGGTGACCGTCCGCATCCAGACCGACCGCGGTCATAAGGTAATCACCACCGGCCCCTACGCGATCCTCCGCCACCCTGGGTACCTGGGCGCGGCCCTGTGGGCCCTGGGCAGCCCGCTGGTGGTCGGTTCGGCCTATGGCCTGATCCCCGCCGGCCTGACCGTCGTGGTCCTGATCCTCCGCACGAGGCGCGAAGACCACACCCTGCAAGCCGAACTGGCCGGCTATCGCGAGTACATCGCGCGAGTGCGATACCGGCTCCTGCCCGGGATTTGGTGAGCCTTCATTACGGGTTTCCGATGGCGCTGCGCAGCCTGAGCTTCTGGGCCGGCGCGCCGCTGAAGAGGGCTTCCGGGAATTTGCGGTAGGTGAGGAGTTTGTCGTAGATCGCCCGACCCTGGAAGGCGTTGAGGCCCATGCCCGCCAGGTACTGGAGGCGGAGATTTCGGTCGGTGTTGATCTGGGCATCCGTGAGCCACTCAGCCAAATCGGGGCCCCGGCCGGCGTAGGTGGCGAGCAAGTCCAGGACGGAATTGAATTCCACTTCGCGGAGCGATTCGGCGACGCGCCGGTGGTCGTCCCGGCACAGACGCTGTTCGAGAGTCTCGATGTCGATCTTCAAAGGCTCGGTCCGGCCCAGCAGGACCACGTCGTAGCCTTCGCCGTCGATGTCGTTGCTCCAGATCGTTCCGTTCGGGAAAGCCCCGAAGAAGGTCGCCATCTCGCTTTTCACCACGTCTTCGTTGCTCTCGTAGAGCGGGACCCACTGCGTGACGATACCGCCGGGGTAGAGATGCCGCTTGCAGAGGTCGAAGTATTCCCGCGTGTAGAGGGCGGCCGAGCCCTTCACCCAGGGGTGGATCGGGTCCGAGGTAATGATGTCGAATTTCTCGCGGGTGGTCAGGATGTAGTGGCGGGCGTCGTCGTAGACGATCTCGACGCGCGGGTCGTCCACGACGCCGTAGTTCTCCCGGCCGAAGTAGACCGAGATAACCTTCGGGATCAGCGGTTCGATCTCGCACAGAACGATACGTTCGACCTCCGGGTGCAGCAGGAAAGAGCCCGCGGTGACACCCGCGCCGCAACCGACGACGAGGACGGAGCGGGGCTTCGGATGCAGCAAGGCCGAGAGGTGGCCGAGCATCCGCTGGAGCCGCATATCCGCCGGTTCGGTCGAGGCTTCGACTTTGCCGCAGACGTGGAAACTCGTCACCGTATTATCGAGTTGGGTCACCGCGATGGTCGCGTTCATGCCTTCGGCGGCATAGAGGACCTCGGCGGGTGTGGTCCGCGTGGGCAGGTACCGGCCGTAGGCGATCAACGTCGGCGGGATCGGCGGCGTCTGCCAGATCAGCAAGGCCGCCGCGGTGGCCACGATCGCCATGCCGGTCAGAAACTCGAGGAGAGAAGGAGAGAACGTGAGAACGTCAGACGGTCGGACGGCGCCCTCTTCTGCGCCGGTCCTCTCACGTTCCGACCTGTCTATCGTTCGCCTGGTCGTGGACGCCAGCGCCAGCAGCGTGCTGGCGCCGGCCACGGCAATCATGACTCGCTGGCTTCCCTGCGTGCCCAGGCGGGGGATCAGGACCATGCTGAACAGCAGGGAGCCCAGGATCGCGCCGATGGTGTTGGCGGCGTAGATCCCGGCCACGAGCCGGCCGGGGTCCTGGCCGGGCGACGTAGCGGAGGCCAACGCCAGGGGAAAGCTCGCGCCCCAGAGGATCGCGCCGGGCAGCACCACCCACGCGCAGCGTACCAGGTCGAGTTGGAACGTGAGCCAGGGACTGCGCGATAAGGACGGATCGATGGGCCAGTAGGGCAGGGATCTGCCCAGTCCATGGGCGGCCCAGGCGATGGCGGCCATCAGGAGTAGTTGGCAGCCGGCCAGAGCCAGTCGCGGCCGGGGATTCTTGCGGACGATCAGCGACCCGGCCGTGCTGCCGAGGCCGAGGCCCGCCAGAAAAACCGCCAGGATGATGGAGAACGTGTAGACCGTTCCGCCCAACAGCAGCGACAGGACGTGCGTCCAGACAACCTCGGCCCCGAGAGCGGAGAAACCAGAGAGGCCGATCACCGCGCAGACGATGTTCGCGCCCGGTGCGGTCGGGCATACGTCCTCGCGGCCCAGGAGAATGTCGTAGGGATCGGCGGCTTCTGCCATACGGCCTGCGGGAGGCCGGTAGGTCGCCCAACCCGCCAGGACGAGGGCGAGTAGGGCCACGGTCGCATTCAGGCCGGCAGCCACGTAGGTTGCAACCGCCATGTCGTGAACGCGCAGCAGGTAGAAGCCCGCCAGGAGGGAGCCGAGAACGGCGCCGGCGATGTTGCCGCCGTAGAAGAAACCCAGCCACGCAACCCCGCTGGGCGTGGTCTGGACCCAGCGGGCAATTGCCGGCAGAGTGGCGCCCATCAGCATGGTGGGGATCAGCAGGCAGACCCCACAGATCAGCGCACGCACCAGGATGCTCATCGGGCCGTGGCCGAGGTAGGCGGCGTAGAGGCGATTGATGGTGGGCAGGCCGAAGAGCAAGACGATCCCGGCCAGCGCGATGCCCGTTTCGATCAGGGCGTAGGCGCGCAGCGGATGGCGTCGGGTGGAGACGACGCGCGGAAACAGGAAACTGCCCAGGCACATGCCGCCCATGTAGGTGCCCAGCAGCACGCCCAGCGAGACGGCGGAAGACCCGATCACCAGTTGGAGCGATTGCAGCCAGACGACCTCGTAAATGAGGGCCGAACAGCCGCTGCCCACGAACAGGACCGTGAGTAGTGGCAGTACGCGCCGCGACGACGGCAGTCTCGCGAAACGATGGCCAGCTCGTTCGATCATGCCACCATTATAGTGGTTTCGACGGGGCCGGCGGTTACGGAATTCTCGCGGCACGCGCATCCTGCCCGTGTTCCTACGAGCCTTCTACGTGTGACAGCCGATTCGCGCCCGCCGGGCCGCGGATAGTCCGCCGATGCCTGGCCAGGATGCCCAGGCTCCGGCGAGGGGGAGCTACTCGACGTGGATGACGTTGCGCTTCTTGTCGGCCTTGAGACCGGCCTCTTTGAGGACGTCGTACAGGTAACGGCACTGGCGGACTTTGACGAACTCGAACTCGGGGTCGGTCTCGTCTTTCGTGATGAGGACCACCGTGCCGATGCCCAGGATGCATTCGAGCAGCGAGCGTCGGAGCTTCAGGTCAATCACGCGGAACATGTCGATGTTGTCGACGTGACGGTCGAAGATACCGCGCGACCACTCGATGCGGTCGGGCGTCACCTCGTAGGAGATGCTCTTGAGTGCAGCGATCTTCCACACCAGGGCCAACAGGACCGCGAGCGTCAGGCCGAGGGCCGCCAGATCGATCCAGCCTTCGACCTGCGCCAGCCGGGCGGGGGATATGCCGCTTCGGGACACGTAAGCAACGACCGCCATAACGCGATAGTGGTAGGCGGCCCAGCAAAGGGCCACGAAACAGGCGGTCTTGAGGGCGGTCCCGACCAACGCAAACAGGCTGGGCCGGCCGAACCACAAGACATCGCTGTCATCGTTGGCGGCGGGGTCCGCGTCGGAATCGGGGCCGTGGAGACCGGGGAAAGCCGTGGTCGACTTCCGTCTCGGATCGTCGGTCGGCCGACGATCCCCGCCGAGGAACTCGCCACAGAAGCGGCACTTGATGGCCTCGTAGCGAATCGTCTCGGCGCAGAACGGACACGGCTTGGTGCGATGACGAGTGCCGGGCGACCTCGGCACCGGAATGGAACCTACCTGGGCTGACGCCGCCGCGGGATCCAATTGAATTCGTGAGGACCGGCTGGCCATATCCTATGTATCGGCCGGAGACGCCCTGAAAGACCAACAATGCGGGCAGTTCGTTCGCAGTTTGAATTATAGGACGCACGTGGCATCACAGCCCAGGACGGGTCGTGGGGGATTCAGTGCCCACAACTACGTGATGGGCGCCTTGCATTGGCGGTTCGCTCTTGCCGTACGGGTGCTCCGGGCGTACACTGTAGGTTGCGTATGACTCTGGCGATTGAGACGCGGGAATTGAGCCGGCGGTTTGGCGACGTGGTCGCGGTGGACGGTGTCGATCTGCGCGTGGAGGCCGGGACGTTCTACGGATTCCTCGGTCCCAACGGCGCGGGCAAGTCCACGACGATCAGGATGCTGACCGGCCTGCTCGCTCCGACGAGCGGCGTGATGCGGGTCCTTGACCAGGACCTGTCCGACCGCGAGGGGGCGCGGGAGATCAAGCGGCGGATCGGGGTGGTACCCGAGCAGCTCGGTTTGTTCGACAACCTGACCGGCCGGGAGTACCTGACGTTCGTCGGGCGGATGTACCGGCTGCCCCTGCCGACCATTCGGGACCGCTGCACCGAGTTGCTGGCCATGATGGGGCTGCAGAACGAGGACAAGAAGCTCACATTCGAGTACTCACACGGCATGAAGAAGAAGCTGGCCTTGGCGGCGGCTTTGATCGCCCGTCCGGATGTCCTCTTCCTCGACGAGCCGTTCGAGGGCATCGACGCGGTCGCGTCCCGCGTGCTGCGTGACACCCTGAGCCGGTGCGTGCAGCGGGGGGCCACCGTGTTCCTCACTTCGCATGTCCTGGAGATTGTCGAGAAGCTCTGCACGACCGTCGGGATCATCGCCCACGGCAGGCTCGTCTACCAGGGCACGATGGAGGAAGTCCGTCAGGGCGGCTCGCTGGAAGACCGGTTCCTGCAGGCGGTGGGTGCCGACCAGGTCGAGCGCCAGACGCTGAGTTGGCTGGAGGGATGAATGTACTGGAGCCAACTCCATACGGTCCTGTGGCTGCGCTGGCGGCTGACGCGCAACCAGTGGTCCCGCGGCGGCCGGCTGAACGCCGCGATCAGCATTGCGATCGTAGTCCTCCTGCTGATGATCGGTGCCAGCGGCAGTCTGGGCAGCCTCCTGGTCGGTATGTACGCGTTGGGCACGTGCCAATCCACGATTCTGCTCGTCGTGTACGACCTCCTCGTCATCCTGTTTCTCCTCTTCTGGCTTCTCGGGGTCCTCGGGACGATCCAGCGATCCGAAATCATCGACATGGACAAGCTCCTGCACCTGCCGGTGTCGCTGCGGGGCATCTTCCTGGTGAACTACGTCGCGTCGCACGTCACACTGAGCATCGTCGTGTTCCTGCCGGCGTTCCTCGGCCTGACGCTGGGGCTGGCCGCAAGCCGGAGCGGAAAGATGATCCTGCTGCTTCTGCTGATCCTGGGCTTTCTGTTCATGGTCACGGCCTGGACCTACTGCATCCGCGGCTGGCTGGTGATGCTCATGAAGAACCCCCGACGCTACCGCGCGGTGGTCGCGGGAATCACGATCCTGTTCTTTGTGGCCATCCAGATCCCGAACCTCCTGAGGATTGGGTCTCCGGGCGGATCGCATTCGCCAAACGGTCGGCCCACGTCACAGACGGTTCTCATCGAACCCGAGCGGGAGCCCGGTCTCCCGGTGGCAGTCCTGTTGGCGCACACGGTCGCGCCGCCGCTGTGGGTCGGCTACGGCGCGATGTCCCTGGCCGAGGGGAATCCCGTGCCGGTGCTGCTGGCCGGTGCGGCCGCATTCGGGATCGGCGGGCTGGGTCTCGGACGCGCCTATCGGTCGACGCGGCGATTCTATGAGGGGCAGACCGCCGAGAAGAAAGCCCGCCGGGCGCACAAGGATCAACGGGCCGTGTCCGTCGGAGCGGGTTTCGTGGAGCACAGACTGCCCGGCCTCCCCGAGGAAGCCGCCGCACTGGCTCTGGCCTCCCTGCGATCCCTGACGCGCGCGACCGATGTCAGAATGGCGCTGGTGACCGACGTCGTGATGCTCCTTGGCTTGGGCGGTATGGCGCTGCTCAAGCATGACTTCACTATCAGCGATCGCGCCCAGTTCCTCTGGGGCACGGCGGCCGCTCTGCTGCCGTTCCCACAGATGATCCAGCTCATGACGAATCAGTTCGGTTTGGACCGGGCCGCGTTCCGGACGCTGGTCTTGTCACCCGCGCCCCGAGCGCAGATCCTTCTCGGCAAGAACCTTGCTCTGCTGCCCATCGCCGTCGTCGTCGGTCTGGTCTACCTGGCACTGGCCTGGTTCGCGCTGCACCTGCGGGCGATAGTCCTGGCGGCCGGTTTCGTACAGATGATCGCGGCGTTCCTGCTGGTCTGCGTCCTGGGCAACCTATTCTCGTCGCTCCTGCCTTTCCGCGTGCACGCAGGGTCCCTGGTGGTGACGAAAGTCTCTCCGAAGACGGGCCTGCTCCGCATACTCTCGCACCTGGTCTGTGCCTCGGCGCTATCCCTTCTGCTGCTCCCGGCTCTGGTGGCCTTCGTGCTGTCCGGGCGACCCGGGCTGGCAGGATTCGTACATCTGCTGCTTTCGCTGGTCGAATTGGGGCTCCTTGCGGGGGTCTACTATCTGAGCCTCTCCCGCCTGGGCCGGCTCCTGCTGGAACGGGAACAGGAAATCCTGCGGATCGTGACGCAGGAAGTCGAGTGAGACGTGCACCTATCGCGAACTATGGTACAATGGGGCCTGAATCGAACCCCTGCTGTGAAGGAGTCAGCCATGAACGCATCGCATTGTGCTTTCGTTTCCAGACCAACGTCTCGTAGGGAATTCCTGAGGGTGTCGGGCCAGATGGCTGCGGGCTCGGTGCTCGCGGCCGGGATCGTTCCGCGCATGTATGCGGGCGAGCGCAATACGATCAAGCTGGCGCTCGTCGGCTGCGGCGGACGGGGCACCGGCGCGGTCGCGGATGCCTTCTCGACGACGGGCGGGCCGGTCAGGCTCTACGCCGTGGCCGACCTCTTCGAGGATCGCGTGCAGAGCAGCCTCAAGAATCTTCGGGAGGCGCATGCCGACAAAGTCGACGTCCCGCCGGAGCGGCAGTTCGTCGGTTTCGATGCCTACAAGAAGGCCATCGACTGCCTGAGCCCGGGCGACGTCGTGCTGCTGACCACGCACGCCGCATTTCGACCGATGCACTTCGAGTATGCGGTCAATAAGGGCATCAATGTGTTCGCCGAAAAGTCGTTTGCCACGGATGCGCCCGCGGTGCGGCGCTGGCTCAAGGCCGCCGCACTGTCCGAGCGGAAGGGCCTCAAAGTCGGCGTCGGCTTCATGTGGCGCCACTCCCAGGCCCGCGAGGAGACGATCCGGCGCATCCACGATGGCGCCATTGGCGACGTGCACACGTTGCGAATCTACCGCGTGCATGGCCCGGTCCAGTGCCCGGCACTGCCCAAGGACGCCAACGAGGTGGTCTTTCAGCTTCGCTACCCGAACAGCTTCACCTGGGTCTCTTCGGGCTTCTATATCGACTGGCACTGCCACAACATCGACGTGGCCTGTTGGACGAAAGGGGCCTGGCCGGTCTGTGCTCAGGGCATGGGCGGGCGCTGCTTCGAACAGGCGGGCAGCCAGTTCGACCACTACACCGTCGAGTACACCTTCGCCGACGGTACGAAGCTGTTCACCTTCTCCCGTCACATGCACAACTGCTGGGAGACGTACGCGGACTACGCTCATGGGTCGAAGGGTTCGGCGGTGCTCATGGCCACGTTGGGCGAGCCCCGGCCGAAGATCTACCGGGGTCACAGCATGACGGCGGAGAACGTCGTGTGGGAGTTTGCCGGGCGGGACCCGAATCCGTACGTGGTCGAGTGGCAGCTCCTGTTGGATGCGATTCGTCAGAACCAGCCGTACAACGAAGCCCGCCGGGCGGGCGAAGCAGACGTGGCTGCTTTGATGGGGCGCATGGCCACGCACACCGGCCAGCTTATCACCTGGGACCAGGCGCTAAACTCGCAATTCCAGTTCGTGGCGGACATCGACGAGATGACCTTCGACACGCCCGCCCCGATCCACGCGGGTCCCGACGGTCTCTACGCGCCGCCGCAACCGGGAATCACAAAGGAGTGCTGACGCGCATGTAGCACAGCCGGCACTGAGGGCGACGAAGCAATCTCAACCTTGCGGATGGAGATGGCCTCGGTCCGTTCGCCACGATGTGCAGGGCTGTCTATTTCGACTGGGCTTCGTATTGCCCATCGTGCTGGGTCGCTCCCAGCAGGTCCTTTGAGGGGCCGGCATTCTCCGGCGTATCGATCGTGCAGAACCGTGGCGGCTTGCGACGACACTGTCGCTTCGGTTCATCGAGCCACGGGCAACCTACGCATTGTTCACCCATTCTAAAAACCTCTCTGTCTGAATTCAGACGGTCTCTATCACATTCCCTGTACTTGTACTGTCTTCGTACCCCGGCGTTCAGAAATCTGTACGGTAGTCCCCCGCGAGGTACCAACGAAGTGATAAAAAGGTCAGTTTAGCGTTCGATGAGGGGAATGTCAAATCTTTGTTACAGTTTTTTTTCGCGATGCGCAGCTACAGTGTGAGAACACCGATCAACCACACCACCCCCGCGGCGACGGTGCCTTCGACGAGCGTGCCGAGCGTCTGGAGGCGAAAACCCTCTTTGACCGTCATTTTCGAGAAACCGGTGACGACCCAGAAGTAGCTGTCGTTGACGTGGCTGACCACCATGGCGCCGGCGCCGATGGCCACCACGGCCAGAGCGCGCCCGGTCGCGCCGTCGAGATGAAGGGATTCGAGCAAGGGGGCCATGATGCCTGCGGTCGTGACGATCGCGACAGTCGAGGAACCCTGGGCGGTCTTGAGGGCAGCCGCCACCGCGAACGGCAGCAGGAGGCTCAGGCTCGCGCTGGCGCCGATATGGGCGGTGATGAAGTCCGCGATGCCTGAGTTCTGGAGTACCTTGCCGAACGCGCCGCCGCTGGCGGTGATGACGATGATCGTGGCCGCCGTCACCACCGCTTCGCCCACCCAACCTGAGGTCGAGACCATCTCGGCGGTGAACCGTCGGGGCAGCAGGAAAGCGAAGAACACGCCCAGGAGCAGCGCGACCACCGGCTGGCCGACGAAACCGAAGAACGCCGCGACGTGGCCTTGTCCCAGCGGATGGGAGGCGAGGTCCCCGACGGACTTCAGGACGATCAGGACCAGCGGGAGCAGAATCGGGATCACCGCCTTGAGCACAGAGGGACGATGCGTGTTACCCGAGACCTCGGTGGGGCTGTCATCTTGTCCGCTCGGCTCGACCACAGCGCCGCGCGTCGCGACAAGGGCGAAGAGCCAGCCGGCCACCAGTGCGATCGCGCTGACCAGGAGGCCCCAAAGAATCACCAGGCCCAGGTCGGCCCCGAGCAGTCCGGCGGCGGCGATCGGTCCCGGTGTGGGAGGAACCATCGTGTGCGTCGCGTACAGACCCAGACTCAGTGCGATGGCGCTGGCTGCCAGGGGCAACCCCGCGCGACGCGACATGGCGCGCGCCAGGGGCGAGAGAATCACGAACCCGGAATCGCAGAAGACGGGAATGCTCACGATGTAGCCGATGACGCCCATGGCGAAGGGAACATTCTTCTGGCCGACCGCCCGCACGGTGTGCTCCGCGAGAGCGAAGGCGCCGCCGGATTTTTCGAGAAACGTGCCGATGATGGAGCCCGCGAGGATCACGATGCCGATTGCGCCGACGGTGTTGCCGAAGCCGGTGTTGACCGCGGCCACGACGTCCGCCAGGGACATCTCGCCTGAGAGGATGCCGTAGCCGAAGGCCGCCAGCAGCAACGCCAGGAAGGGGTGCAGCTTCCAGTGCACGGTGGTCAGGATGATGAACGCGATGGCGAATGCAAGGAGTATCAGCAGCCACATAGTGCGCGCCCGTCCCTTTCGTGTTCTTCTGTCTTGTTCGGGTCTCCAACGTTCGTACCGACCGGACCAATCATACCCGTAGCACGATCCGGAATCCAGAGAACAAGGTCGCGCGCACGCGGCTCTGTGTTTCTCGAACCGAAGGTGATCCACCTGCGTACGTATGGCGGTATCGGGCCCGAGCCGGCTGCTTTGCGTCGCCGGTTCGGGCATGGCGATTGCTCTGAGGACGGAGAGGAGAAGGAGAAAACGTATGGCGAAGATCGGTTTATTCTATGGCAGCACTACCGGCAACACGCTCAAGGCCGCGGAGTTGATCCGCGACGGCCTGGGGGCCGATGAAGTCGATCTCATCGACGTGGGCATGGCGATGGGCCCGGACCTCCAGAAGTATGACACGCTCATCCTGGGGACCTCGACCTGGCACTGGGGCGGCCTGCAGGACGAGTGGGCCGTGTTCGAAGACTACCTGACCAGCGAGGTCCTGGGCGGCAAGAAGGTGGCCTTCTTCGGGCTGGGCGATCAGAAGCGGTACCCGGACAATTTCGTGGACGGCATGGGGCTGCTCTACCAGAGGGTCAAGCCTCTGGGTGTCCAGGTCGTCGGGACGTGGCCGAAGCAGGAGTACAGTTTCCAGGCGTCGGCCGCCGAGGTCGGAGACCGCCTGGCCGGCCTGGCTCTCGACGAGGACACCGAACCGGACAAGACGCCGGACCGTGTCGGCAAGTGGGTCCGCCAACTGAAGCAGGAACTCCGTCTCAAATAAGAGGTGCCCGGCGGCACCGGCGTTCATTTTCCGATGCAGTAGAGCGCCTTCTCCGTGCGAAGGAAGAGGTGGCCCCGAGAAATCGCAGGACTGGCGCAGCAGGTTTCGCCGAGTTCGTTCTCGGCAACGACCTTGAATTGCGGCCCCTCTTCGACCACGGTCGCCTTGCCCTTTTCCGAGAGGAAGTAGACCTTCCCATCGGCATGGACGGGAGAAGCGGAGTACTTGCCGGCGAGCCGCTGCCGCCAGAGGACCGCGCCGGTGGCGCCCTGGAGGCAGTTGACAATGCCTTGGTCCGTGATCGAGTAGAGACGGGGTGAGACGTACAGCAGGGACGGGACGTGGGGGACCTCGTCGGTCACGCGCCAGGCGACGTGCGTCTGCGTGACGTCGCCGCGGCCTCCAAGACGGACAGCCAGGATGGTTTCCTGACGGAAGCCGGAGGTTGCGAACGCCATGCCATCCCCGGCAACGACCGAGGGTACGACGCCTTCGCCCGGGCTGGACACGGTCCAGAGCCGCTCGCCGGTCGTGAGATCAAAGCCCTGCACGACGCCGCCGGCGCTGCTGACGAGTTCGTCCCGGCCCTCGAAACGGGCGATCTGCGGCGTGGCGTGGCCGATCTGAGAGCTGCTCCGGCTGCCTCTCCACCGCGTCTGGCCGGTATTCTTGTCCACCGCGAGGATGACCGCCTTATCCCACGGGACTTCCCAGCCAATCTTCTTGTCGGGCCCCGGACTGCTCCAGTCGAAGGCGACGATCACAAGATCCTCGTATAGCACGGGTGAAACCGCCAATCCGTGCTGGCTGTAGTAGTCGAAATCGCTATTCGTCCAGGCGACGTTCCCATCCAGGTCCGCCGCGAGGATTCGCCCGTCGCAGGCGACCATGTACACCTTCTGTCCGTCGGTGGCCGGTGTGGACGTGGCATAGGAATTGGGACGCTGCTTGTACTTGGGCACCTGCTGGGTGACTTCCTTGTGCCAGGCGATCTGACCTTCGTTTCGATCCAGGCGGATCAGATGGAGCGACTTGCCGCCGTCGAGTGCGGTGGTCATGAAAACGCTGTCTTCGAACACGATGGGGGAGGACCAGCCCTCGCCGGGGAGGGGCGTCTTCCATTTCACGTTCGACGTGGCGCTCCACTCGGTGGGCACGTCCTTCTCCTGCGAGAGTCCCTGCCGACTGGGCCCGCGAAAGCACGGCCAGTCCTCCGCCGGCGCCGCCGGCGCGAGCAGGACCACCAGAATCAACAGGACGGAACGAACCGTTCTCCGCGCCACTAATGCCATGGCTCCAGCCTCCCTATCAAGATTCAGACGACTACCCTACGACTTCACTGCGGACCAGTCTGAGCATATCAGATTCGTAACAAGATGCACTCCTTTTCTTACCGCTGCGGCGCCGGCCGGCTCTGGACAAGGGACCGCAAGACAGTAGAATCGTGTCGTAGCGTCCGTCGTGACACGAAACATTCACGATCACTGTACTGGAGATGACTGCCATGTTCCATCGCCTGTGTGCGTGTCTCTTGTCGATTGCGGCCATTGCCTTGTCCGGAGTCGAGACTTCCGTCCTCGCTCAACCTTCCGATGCCCGGCGGCCCCGCGCCGCCACCCAATCGCCCCAGATGGAGGCCGATTCTCGGGTGACGTTCCGGCTCCGCGCGCCCCAGGCGGAAGAGGTCGCGGTCGCAGGGCAGTGGGGCGGCGAGCCTGTCCCGATGACCAAGGGTGAAGGAGACGTGTGGAGCGTCACGGTGGGTCCCATCGCGCCGGGTGTCTGGGAGTACAGCTTCCGCGTAGACGGCATGCAGATGATCGACCCTGGCAACCCGGCAATCAAGCCGATGCGGGAGCCGCGGACGAGCATTCTGCACATCCCGGGACGGCCGCCCCTGCTGCACGACTTCCAGGATGTCCCCCACGGGGTGGTGCGCAACCACAGCTATTTCTCGAAGTCGCTCAATCGCCTCCGCGAGTTGGCCGTGTATACGCCGCCCGGATACGACAGGCAGCCGGACACGCGCTTCCCCACGCTCTATCTCCAGCACGGCAGCGGCGATAATCAGGCCACCTGGGTCGTGCACGGCAAGGCGCACTGGATCCTCGACAACCTGATCGCGCAGGGCAAAGCCCGTCCCATGGTAGTCGTCATGATGGACGGCCACGCCGCGGACCGCTCGGCGACGGGGCCCCAGGGCAACACCGGCGCCTTCGAGCGGGACCTGCTCCAGGACGTGATGCCGTTCGTCGAAGCGAACTACCGGGTTCAGACGGACGCGACCGGGCGGGCCATCGCCGGCTTGAGCATGGGTGGCGGCCAATCGCTCACGATCGGCCTGAATCACCTGGACCAGTTCGCGTGGGTCGCAGGCTTCAGTTCCTCGGCGCCGTCCGAGGAAGCCATCGCGGACCTGCTGGCCGATCCCGCGGCGGCCAACAAGAGACTCAAACTGCTCTGGATCGCCTGCGGCAAAGACGATTTTCTGCTCAAGCGCAACGAGACCCTCGTTTCCCTATTGAAGGAAAAGGGTATTCAGCACGAGTGGCATCTGACCGAGGGCAACCATAGTTGGCCGGTCTGGCGGATTTACCTGGCTGACCTAACGCCGAAGCTGTTTCAGTGATTCGCGGCGGTGGGGCCAGCGCCGCGCTCACGGCAGTATCTTGACCAGACCCTCACACCAGTGGCGCAGGTCCCAGGATCCTGTCTGAATGTCCGCCGTAACGACGTGGACCGAGCCGGCGGGGAGGGCTCCTGCTTTCAGGCGAAAGCGGATTTCGACCTCCTGTCCGGGATCGGCAGTGGCCGATGCCTTATGGGGCTCGACGTGAAATCCGTCCGGCACGTTCAATGTCACGGCGAACGTGTTCGCACGCGAGGAATGGTTGAGGATCTTCACGGCCAGATCGGTCGAGGCACCCGCCTTGAGTTCCTGTCCGTAGGGATAGATGCGGGCCCATTGCTCGTCGATGCCGTAGTCGGGCGCGTCCCAGGGGAAGAGCTCGCCCAGCAAATCAGCTCTCTGTCGGAAGACCGCCGTCATGTGCTCCAACTGGCCGGCGTCGAATCGGAACGGTTCCATCACGTGCTCGTTGATCAGCAGGGCATCGCGGGGAATCCTGTGCTGGAGCAGGTCGAGGCAATACAGGTATCCGGTACCCCGGCGAAGGAAGTTGCGATTCTGCAGGCAGTAGTCGTCCAGGCCGGAGGACGTGAACGAATCGCCGAGGAAGAGTATCTTCTCGCCGGTGTCTCGCTCGACCAGTAGCGCATCGTGATAGATCGTTTGACCGGGGAAGTCGTAGAATGTCAGGGCGAATTCCTTCCAGGACATGCGGTGGCCGTCCGCGACGACAGTAAGTCGGTCGATAGGATTGGCGGTCATCGCGGGCAACCGATACGCCCCCGGCCGGCGGAGGACGTCCTCCAGGACCGACGTGACGTAAACCGGACAGGAACACTCGCGCAGCAACTCGTTGAGCTTGTCCGTGTGATCGTCGTGGTAGTGGGTGATGAACACGCCGTCGAGTGAGGTCAATCGGCCTTGATCCCTGAGCTTACCGATCTCGTCGATGATCGCGCGGGACCCACAGTCGATCAGAAGACCCGAGCCATCTCGCGCCAGGACCAGGCGGCTGTTGTGGATGGGCACGATCCAATCCGGCGGACGCTTCTCGATCGTGGCGGCATAGGGCATCCACGACACGCGATCCGCACCGCCCAGGGCGCGCGCGGCAAGGATGTCGTACTGGTCGCGGAAATACCACCGGCCCGCGCTGATCGAGAGGTAATTCTCGTACGTCGCCTGAAGCCTCCGAATCAGCCGGTCGATCGCGGCCGCGGGTTCGCGGATGACCGGGCCGCGAGCCGGGATGAGGATGTCCGGCTTCCGCTCAGCCACCTTTCTCAGACTGGCGATGTGGTCGCCGATTCGGCCTGCATAGCCGTGATATCCCCCGATGCGAGCGGACGGCACGGCGTCCTGAAGGCTGTAGAGATCCAATAGCCGGCCGTCTCCATAGATCAGGTCGCCCACGAAACCATACCGGGTTCCGTCGACCTCGACGAAGTACGAAACGGCGCCGCGCGTGTAGCCCGGCGTATCCAGGACCCCGACGCTCAGATCGCGCCACGCGACCTGGTCGCCTCCGCGCACGGTCCGACTCACGCGGATGGGCACGGTCAGGATGCGGGTGCTCTGCTGGGCATAGTCGTGAAACCGCTTGTCCCAGAAGACCGACCAGAAATCCCGCACCTGGGAGAACTGGTCTGCTTCTCCCGCCGGGACCACAGACTCGGCACCACCGTCCACCAGGGACCGGCCCGCCCAGGCGACGTCGCGCCGGCCGTGGGTGAACAGGACCATCTCCGCGGTCTTCCCGTTACTCTGCGGGTCTCCATACACGACCAGTCGGCGGCCGTCCTGTTCGATGGCGACACCGTTGACCGCGCCGGCAATGACGCTCACATGGGGGCTCAGGGCCTCGACGCTGCCGGCCACACAAAAGCCCGACGGATTCAACAGCAGAAAGCAACTCACAAGAACGAAGCACCAGGTCTTCATGATTCGACTCCTGAACAAAGATCGATCCGGATCGTATCGGGGATAGTGTCTGGTGTTGGCTTCCGAGTGTCAAGTGGACGGGCGAGTGACATCTTGATGAGAAGCAGCGTCGTCATCCTGACGATGCTTCATGGGCTGGAAGCCCATGCCACCAAGGCCGAGCCTTCACACACGTTCTCAATCGTTGACCGATCCTGGCGTCGGGATCGTCGCGTGCCAGTTGTTCGGGTCGTTGCCGTAGCGCGAGGGGAACAGGCGATTCAGGGAAGGGCCCTGTCCGTCCGCCTCGACGGGCCAGGGGTCGACGCGATTCTGGAATTGCTCCGGGTGGGCGCCGTCACTGTACCGGACCCGGTCCACCTCGATCCAGTAACGTATTCCCTTGTCGTCCAGGTCGCCGGGCCTGAGCAGCACGAGGTTCTCGCCTTGATTGGCGAGCTTGCCGGAACCCCAGAAGAACACCTTTGTGCCCACAGGGGGTCGATACCACGCCACGGCGTTGCCGTCCCGCACCAGGAGCAGGTGCTCGCGGGCTTCGAGAGTCACGGGCTCGTCCGCCGGAAACCACAGGCTGATCCCCGAGTCGTCCAGCAGCCGCCAGGGCTCCATGGCGGCGAAGTCGAACAGGGTGACGGGACCATCGCTGATGTTGAGCAGTTCGACGTACTCCGCGTCGCTGTTGGCGGAGGGGTGATACATGATTTCATTGATCACGACCGGCCCGACGAGCGGATAAGCGTTGGCCCGACCCGGCGTGACCTCGCGCAGGGTGACGAAGTCGTATATGCCGGTGCTGCGGCGGTGCCGACCGAACGAGTACCCGGTCTCCGACGCACCGAACGGAACGGTCACGAGACAGTGGGGGAAGACCGGATCGTCGGCGGAGAAAAGATATGCAGCTTCCCCGTTCTCGCTGAAGGCGAACGGGACTTGCACGCCTGGGTCGAAAGGATTGCCGAAGTGGGTCGTCTCGTAGAGGACTACGTAGCCACACGGATCGACGATGGTCCCGGCGGGGATCCGGTACCGCTGGAGCTCACTCTCAGTGTCACTGAGGAACCAACCGCCGACATCGACCGGGACGCTACTGACGTTGTACAATTCGATCCAGTCCGAGGCCTCCGCGTGGGCGTGGGCGAGGATCTCGTTGATCACGATCGGGCAGTTCACCTGTTGCCAATGAGCTGCAAGCAGAGCCAGGTCGCGGCTGTCCACGCGCCCGGAACGGTCGATGTCCGACGGGGTGTCCGATTCGGCCAGCCACTGCTGCGCCAGGATCTGCAGGTCGGCGACGTCGACTCGGCAATCGCGATTGACGTCTCCAGGCGGGCCATCCGCGCGCACGGCGGGACACCAGGCCGACACGACCAACAAGACCAGAAGGGTCACAGTCCTCATTACTCTATCTCTTCGCATTCCCACGTGTATGTCTGTCACCGTCCCGGCGACGGCTCCGCCGCCTGCCAGTCTTCGGGATCGTTGCCGTCGGCCTGCGGGTCCCTGGCCATCAGCGAAGAGCCCATCCCATCCGTCAGATCGAACCAGCCGTCTTTGTATTCGAAATCCTGGACGGTCTGCCCGGCCGCATCGACCAACTCGATCCGCTCGCCGCCATTGCTCAGACTGCCAGCGTACTCGCCCAGGACAGGCAGTTGGTCGCCATACGCGGCTTTGAAGACCGCGATATCCTTCACCAGCAGACAGTAGCCCCCGGACGCAAGATCATAGCTGGGGAAGGTGCATTCGATCCCGTTGGTGAACCGGACGAGGTTCAGGTCGATGGGCTGCAAGCCGACGTTGGTTAGCTCAATGTACTCCGCATTCGCGTCCTCCGCGGGGTGGTACATGATTTCGCTGATCCGCAGGCTCTCGGCCACCGGTCCGACCGCGAAGACCGCCTCGTTCAGGGCGCTCCAGAGACCGTTGCTGAGGGTCCGTGATTTCACCGGCACGCTGGTGCGAAGGGAGATCGGTCCGGCGTATCGCACGGCGGTGGGGGAGATGCCACTGGGAATGGAATCAGCCGCCGCTCCCTTGCTGCCGGTCAGTTCGACTGAGATCAGGAAATCCGTGCTCGTCGTGGACTGGTTCAGGCCATGAATGGCGAGCAGGTTCGCGCCGGCCCGGAGATCCTTGATATGGCTGCTCGCATCGAACGATTCGAAGTTCACCGCCTCGGCGTCGGAGTGGCTGCCGGAGGCGGCGGAATTCCACGTTGGAGTCCCGCTGAAGCCGACACGCTGTATCTCGACGCCATTAAGATAGGCGATGAATCCATCATCGTAACGGACCTTCAAGGTCAGGTTCGTGAGGTCCTGCAACGTTGCAGCCGTCGCGACGAACGGCACGCGGATGTAACAGGTCGTGTTCTTGTCATACATCGCGCTCTGCACGTCGATGTCGAGGTAGCTCTCGTAGCCGGCGCTTCGCTCATAGCCGACGCCGCCGAAGCCGATCTGCCACGTCGCCGCGACAAACGCAGGGTCCGTTCGCCATGCGTCGCTGATTGCACCGGTCGGTACGAGTACCTGCTTGAGGGCATCCGCGGTCACCAGCGTGACGGCCTCCGTCGGCTGCGAGACGGTTCCAGGCACGCGCGGGTCGCTGCCGTCCAGCGTGTACCAGATGTCACCGGAACCGGCCGTCATCGAGAGGGCGGAGCGTGTGGCGACCTGGCCGCCGTGTTGGGCCACGCCGTTGATGTGGAAGACCGGAGCATCCACCGCCGGATACAGCCCGGCGTTCCGGAGTTGGCTCAAGACCTGGCTGCTTCTCGTCGGGAAGAAGCTCGTGAGCTTGGTGTTCTGGACGTTGAGCCAGTCCTGACGTGTGTAGGGTGTGCTCCGCCGGTTGTCGCCCCAGCGGGCGGATTCACCGACGATGGCCCGGTCGACCTGTTCCATGCGGACTTGGTAGAGTTCCGCCGCGGCGGGGTGGCTCAAGGGCCCGCCGTTGAAGAAGGCGCGGTGGATGACGTCTGCGAACTTCATCCGGTACTCGGCGTTGCCCGCGAGCTTGGCATGAATGCCCGAGGGGCTGTCCCCGACACTGTTGGTGCCCTCGGTGACATGCTCGGCATCCCACGAATGGAATCGCCACCTGCCGTCCGGCGTGTTGCGATGGGTCGCATACCAGTTCTTGGCGGGCCAGTCATGATTGCCGGCAAACCAGTTCGCCAGCAGGTACGTGATGAAATCGTCCATGTCCAGAAGCGAGCAGAGCGTCTGGTATTTCACGCTGTTGGTTGGATCGGACGCGACCGCGTTGGCGGCGGAGAGCATAGCGTTGTAGTTGGTCGTGGCGTTGCCACCGGCGCCGCTGTTGATGATGCCGCCGCTGCTGTGCTTGACGGCATCGTACTCGTCTTTGTTGCCGCCGAAGACCTGGGCCGCCCAGGCATGATCGGGCCGTTCGTGGATGTAGTACATGCCCCAGTACAGGCCGTTGAGGTAGATGTGGGCGTAGGCCCCGTGCGGGGAATGGCCGCCCAGTGCGTTGTGCAGATCCGCTACGTACTGGTCCTGGATGTACATCACCGAGGTCTGCTGATCGGCGCCCGGATGGAGCCACGAGTGGTTCAGGACCGCATCGAGCACGATGGTGTTGAGATTCGTGACGGGCGAATCCGGAAAGACGGGGAAGTCGATCTCGGAGGGCCCGCCGGTGGGCGTGCCGTCATCCGTGTGCGTCTTGAAGCGCGGGCGCATCGAGAGCTTGAACGTCTTCCAGCGGGCCAGGCTGGTGCCGCCGCCGCTGACGCCGCCCTGCATGGCGATGGCACAGTTGGCCTGGATACTCTCCTGCGTCGCGGGATCGATATACTCGAAGGAAGCGACCCGTTCGGTGCCGTCCTGGGACTTGTTGATATAGATGCCTTTGGGACCGAACCAGTCGTCAAGGTGGATCACGAGGGAAATGGTCGCCACAGCCTTCAGGTCGTCCCGGATCGTTCGGGCGTAGAGCCCGCCGAAGATGTCCTTGCCGTTCTGGCCGACGACGTCCGGATCCATCTGGTAATCGCCCACCACAGACCCCCACGAGGTCGGGCACCCGGCCGGCGTCACCTGGGCCCTGGTCTGCGGGTTCGTCGCCTGGTTGATGACATCATCAAGAAAGATGTACGTGTGGGTGTCGATGTTGGTGGGCAGCCAACCCAGCTTGTAGGCGACGGCCCGGAGGCAGGTGGTCGTGCTGATGGGAATCGGGCCGGCGTAGGGTATGCCCGTGGGCACGCCCTGTTTGACGTCGAAGGGCGAACTGCCGTCGAGGGTATAGAAGATGCCGGCGCCGGGCGTCTTCGTGGTGATGGCGACCGCAAACGGTTCGGTGTAGAAGCCTCGGTCGTGGCTGAACTTGGTGTCGGCCACTTTGCCGAGATAGGCGCCGACGTTCTGTGCCCCCGGCGTGGGCAGGCCGAAGTACCGCCATTGGCCATCTCCGAGGGGATCCCGCCCATAGGAGACGTCTGGACGCTGCTCATCGAAATCGACGGAGTCGATCAACGTTATGCCGTCCGCATCGAACAGCGCGACCCGATCTCCCGAGGCGCTGAGGGCAAAACCGGCGTGCAGACCCGTTGCCGTCGTGTCGTCGCCGGCCCAGATCACCAGATACCCCTTTGCGGGTATTACCGTCAGGGCAGCGCGGCCGTAGGGAATCTGCCACTTCATGGGTTCCGACAGGTCGTCGGTCAGGTACAGGCCCGCGGCGTCGACCGCCGTCAAGCCGGGGTTGTACAACTCGATCCAATCGTCGAAGTGCCCCTGGGGGTCCTTGGTCGAGGTGCTGTTCGAAGCCATCACCTCGTTGATGAGCAACATCGCGGACGATGCCGAGTAGAAGCTCTGCGCCGCGGCGGTTCCGGCGCATCGAGAGGTCGGCGCGAGCGTAAGCGTCCCCGCCGGGACGAGAACAAGTCCAACAACAATCGCCAGCCACTTCATCAGCGCTCCGCCTTCCAGTCTTGCGTACAGCCCCAGTTGATGAGAATGGGTACTCCTCCCGGCCTTCGACTCCGCGGCCGAGCCTTTGTCGTATTCTACCAGATTTCGCTCCTTTGGGCAAATGGCGGCCCGTCTGTAAAGCGCCCGCAAGGGCCTATTCTCCTCGCGCCGGGTTGCCGCGGCGGCGAAGAGAACGCCTTGCGGCGTCACGACAGACAGCCGGCCGACCTGCACGGACACGCATCGGCGAGGACACATTCTTCTTTTGAGTTTCACGGGTCGGCACGCGTAGAATGACGCACAAGTTTGTGTCCCCCCAGCTATCGGACGTGTGTTCTGAACGGCCTGGCGCCGCGTCAGACCCAGTGCCCGCCTTGAAAAAGTCTTGCAGTCGACCGAGACAGCCAATAGAATCGGCGACTTTTCGGAGTGATCCTGTTCAGGAAAGGATGAATAGTGGCATGAGTCTTCAAACGTTTTTCAATCCGAAATCGGTGGCGATCATCGGCGCCTCCCGCCAGAAGGGCAAAGTAGGATACGAGATTCTGGTCAATCTGATAGCGGGCGGCTACCCGGGGAAGATCTTCCCGATCAACCCGAAGGCGGATGAGATCGAAGGATTGAAGGTCTATCCGGACTTGGCGTCCCTCGGCGAGACGCCGGACCTGGTCGTTATCATCGTGCCGGCGCAGTTCGTACCGGGGATGCTCGAGGAATGTGCCAAGGTGCACGTCAAGTCCGTCATCATCATCACCGCCGGATTCAAGGAAGTGGGGCCCGAGGGGAAGAAACTCGAGGACGAGATTGTGCGCATCGCCCGCCGGGCGGGGATTCGGTTCGTCGGTCCCAACTGCCTGGGGTTGATCTCCCCGTCCCGTAAGCTCAATGCCTGCTTCGGGGGCGACCTGCCCATTCCCGGCGGGATCGCCTACATCTCTCAATCCGGCGCGCTGCTGGCAGCGATTCTCGATACGGCCAACGCCAACGGCATCGGGTTCAGCAGTCTCGTCAGCATCGGCAACAAGGCCGACATCGACGAGCTGGATCTGATCGAGGCGTTCGGCGCCCAACGGGAGACCAAGGTGATCGCCGGCTATCTGGAGAACATCAGGGACGGCAACGCCTTCGTGCGGGAAGCGGAGCAGATCTCGGCCAAGAAGCCGATTCTCCTGATGAAATCGGGCAGCACGGCGGCCGGCGCGAAGGCCGCCTCCTCCCATACGGGCAGCCTGGCCGGCGGCGAGGTGGCCTATGAGTCCGCGTTCCGGCGGGCCGGCGTCATTCGTTGCGAATCGATCAAGGAGCAGTTCGATTTCGCCCAGGCGTTCGCCAATCAGCCGCTGCCCCAAGGGCCCAAGGTCGCGGTGATCACCAATGCCGGCGGGCCGGGCATCATGGCCGCCGACGCCATCGAGCAGAAGGGCCTGACCTTCGCCATGCTGGCCGAGGAGACGAAGAAGAAGCTGGCGGAGAAACTGCCTGCCGCCGCGAACGTCCACAACCCCGTCGACGTGCTCGGCGACGCACTGGCCGACCGGTACGAGTTCGCCATCGATGTCGTCCTGGACGATCCGAACGTCGACAGCGCCGTCGTGCTGCTGACGCCCCAGGCGATGACGCAGAGCCAGGAGACGGCCGAAGCCCTTGTGAAGATCGCCAAGAAAAAGGGCAAGCCCGTGCTGGCCTGCTTCCTCGGGGCCTCCAAGGTGGAGCCAGGGATCCAGGTCCTGCGCAAGGGCGGCATCCCACAGTACGACTCTCCGGAGAGCGCCGTGGCGACACTCTACGTGATGTCGGAGTACGTGCGGTGGCGGGGCCGGCCGAAACGTGTGGTCCGCCTGTTCTCCGTCAACCGGCGCAAGGTCGAGAGCATCGTGGAGCGCCACCTGCGCCAGGGGCTGCTCGATATCGGCGAAGCGGAGGCCAAGGAAATCATCGAAGCCTATGGTTTCGCCACTCCCAGGGGCTCGATCGCCACGACCGCCGACCAGGCCGCCAACATCGCCCAGCAGCTCGGCTACCCGGTCGTGCTGAAGATCTGGTCGCCGGACATTCTGCACAAGTCCGACGTCGGCGGCGTCAAGGTGGGTCTCAAGAGCGAGCAGGAAGTGAAGGACGCCTTCGACCTGATGATGTACCGTATCCCGAAGAAAAAGCCCGACGCGAACATCCTCGGCGTGCTGGTGCAGGAAATGGTTCGCACCAGCGGCAAGGAAGTAATCCTGGGCATGCACCGGGACCCGCACTTCGGGCCGCTGATGATGTTCGGCATGGGCGGCATCATGGTCGAGGTGCTCAAGGACGTGTCGTTCTACCTGGCGCCTCTGACCGCGGAGGAAGCCAAGCAGATGCTCGTGAACACCAAGACGTATCAGATCTTGAAGGGCGTCCGCGGGCAGGAAGGCGTCGATCTCGAGGCGATTGCCGAAGGTCTCCAGCGGGTGTCGCAGTTGGTGACCGAGTTCCCCGAGATCAAGGAAATGGACATCAATCCGTATGTGGTGGGCGCGCCCGGCACGACGCCGATCGCCGTGGACGCTCGCATCAGCCTGGAAAAAAAGTAGAGTGACGCATCGGCTTTGGGCACAATTGGTGGGCTGTATTTTGGGCTGAGTCAGGCCCCGAGAGAAGAGAAATGCAAGAATTCGACTGGAAATCCAAGTACAAGGACAAGATCAAGAACGCTTCCTCGGCCATGAAGCTGATCAAGTCCGGCCACAGTGTCTTCATTGGGACCGGCTGCGCCCAGCCGCAGCATTTGGTTAACGCCCTCGTGGAGCAGTCCGATCGCATCTACGACGTCCACATCGTGCACCTTCTGACGATGGGGGAGGCGCCCTACGTGCACGAGAAGTTCCGCGAGAAGTTCAAAATGAACAGCCTGTTCGTCGCGGAAAACGTGCGCGACGCCCTGGAGCAGGGGATCGGGGATTACACACCCATTCTTCTGTCCGAGGTCCCAATGGAGTTCGAGTCGGGGCGGATTCCTATCGACGCGGCGTTGATCTCGGTGGCCCCGCCGGACGTCAACGGCCTGTGCAGTCTGGGCGTGTCGGTGGACATTGTCCAATCGGCCGCCGCGAACGCTCGGTATGTGATCGCGCAGGTCAACAGCCATATGCCGCGTACGCACGGCAACAGCTTCCTGCACGTCAACACGATCGACGTCCTCGTGCCGTACGACGAGCCGATGATCGAGATCCCAATCCCTGAGCCCGACGAGACGTTGCGGCAGATCGGCCAGAACGTCGCCCGCCTCGTGGACGACGGTAGCACGATCGAATGCGGCATCGGCCGGATTCCCCAGGCCCTGGCGGAGTTTCTGGTCTACAAGAAGGACCTGGGCATCCACACCGAGATGTTCAGCGACTGGATTATCGACCTGATCGAATGTGGCGCGATCACGTGTGCGAAGAAATCGCTCAACCGCGGCAAGGTCGTCGCGAGCTTCTGCATGGGCTCCCAGAAGCTGTACGACTACATCAACAACAATCCCTTCTTCGAGTTCTACCCCAGCGAGTACGTCAACGACATGAACATTGTCGCGCAACACGACAAGATGGTTGCGATCAATGTCGGGTTGGAGATCGACCTGACCGGTCAGGTCTGCGCCGATTCGCTGGGTTACAAGTTCTACAGTGGCATCGGCGGCCAGGTGGATTTCAACCGCGGGGCCGCCCGGAGCCGGGGAGGCAAGGCCATCATCGCGATGCCTTCCACCGCGCGGGAGGAACAGGTCTCCAGGATCGTGCCGCACCTGACCGAGGGCGCCGGCGTCGTCACCACGCGTGGCGACGTGCACTACGTCGTGACCGAATACGGCGTCGCCTACCTGCACGGCAAGAGCATCCGCCAGCGGGCGCTGGACCTGATCAATATCGCCCATCCCAAGTTCCGCAAGGGCCTGATCCAGGCGGCCAAGGCCCGTAACTATGTCTACCAGGACCAGATCGAACTGGCGTGGGACCAGGTGGACTACCCCGAGGAACTGGAGCACTACGAGTCGCTGCGGGACGGGACGGAGATCTTCTTCCGGCCGATCAAGCCGGTCGATGAGCCGGCGCTGTCGGAGATGTTGTACTCGCTGAGTGCCCAGTCTGTGCGGACGCGGTACATGACGCAGACGATGGCGTTCCCGCACAAGGACGTGCAGCAGTTGACGAACATCGACTACAAGCACGACATCGCCATCGTAGGCGTGGTCCCGGGACCGGGGGGCGAGGACATTGTCGCCATCGCCCAGTACTTCCTGGACCCCAAGACGCAGTCGGCGGAAGTGGCCTTCCTGGTCCAGGACGAGTGGCAGGCCAAGGGCATGGGCACCTTCCTGCTGGATTACATCACGCAGGTGGCCCGGCAGCGCGGCGTGAAGCGTTTCTACGCCAAGGTCCTGGCCGACAACCGCCCGATGCTGGCGATCTTCCAGAATTCCGGCTACCGCGTCAACGTCGAGTTCGACGGCGACGTCTATAACATCTCCTACGAGATCATCAAGAAGGAAGAGGAGTAGTCAGGGCAGAAGTCCGATCCATCCTTTGCTGAAACTACAGGAATAGCCGAGGCGACATTGTCCGCGCGAAGAGCCGCATTCATCCACTCGGAAGAGCTCGAGAAATACAGCTATCCCGAGGACTGCCCGTTCAAGACGCAGCGCGCCGGACGCACGCGCCGGACCCTGTACACGATGGGATTGCTGTGGGGCGAAACGACCCGGGAGGTGGCCCCCCAACCCGCGTCGCGCGTGGTTCTCAAGAAGTTCCATTCGGCGCGGTACCTGCACGCCCTCAAGAACGCGGAGAAGGGCAAGTGGGATCTGGAGGCGCTGAACATGGGCCTCGGAACGCCGGACTGCCCCATCTTTCGCGGGATGTACGAGTACGCCGCCCTGGCGGCGGGGGCAACGCTCACCGGCGCCGAACTGATCCTGGCCCAGGAGGCGGATATCGCCTTCAATCCTTCGGGCGGCTACCACCATGCGTTCCCGGAAAAGGCCGCCGGGTTCTGCTACGTCAACGACGTGGCGCTGGCCTGCCTCACACTGGCCGAGGCGGGCCAACGCGTCCTGTATCTCGACGTGGACGTTCACAACGGGGACGGCGTCGCCTACGGCTTCTATGACCGCTCGGATGTCATGACGATCTCACTCCACGAGAATCCCAAGACGTTGTTCCCCGGGACGGGCTTCGAGGACGAGATCGGCGCGGGTCCGGGCCGGGGGTATTGCGTGAATCTCCCCCTGCCGGTCGGCACCTTCGATCGGGCGTACCTCTATGCGTTCGAGGCCGTCGTCGTGCCTTTGATCGGAGCGTACAATCCGGATGTGATTGTCTTCGAACTCGGCGCCGACACACTGGCCGGCGATCCTCTGGCCCACCTGCAACTGACGAACAACGTCTACGTCGAGGTGATCCACCATCTGCTGCGGTTCAACAAGCCCATCCTGGCGACCGGAGGCGGCGGCTACCACGTGGAGAACACGGTGCGCGCCTGGGCGCTGGCCTGGACCATTCTCTCGGGGCAGGACCTCGACCAAGGCATGGACGCCGCCATCGGCGGGGTGATGCTCCAAAGTATGGACTGGCAGGGGGGGTTCCGTGACCGGGAACTACCCGTCACGAACCAACAGCGCGAGATGGTCCTGCCGGCCCTCGAAGCCTCCATCGAGATGCTCAAGGCGAAGGTCTTTCCGATTCATGGTCTGTAAAAACACAGACAGCGTACAGGGCCGTTGGTCCCGTACGCTGTCTCCAATGTGAGTGTACGTCTGACAATCCGCTCACGCGGATGGATTCGGTTGGTGCTGCGGCGGCTTGAGCAGGAAGGTCATGCCCGCTCCAATCAGCAGGAGCACGCCCGCCGTGACGAAGGAGGAGGTGTAGCTGCCCCCGCTGCTGGCCGTGAGCATCTGCTGCACGCGGCTCAGCGCGAACCCCCCGACGCCCCAGGCAGTGAACACGATGCCGTAGTTCATGCCGAAGCTCTTCAGACCCCAGAGGTCCTTGGTGAAGGAGGGGAACAGGGACAGGTTGGCGCCATAGTTGAATCCGATGAAGGTGGCGATCAGCACGATGATGACGGCCGGCGTGGTCTGCGCTGCGGTCACCGGGATGGCGACGAACATCAGAACGGCCTGGATCAGCAGGACGATCATCAGCGTCCAGCGCCGGCCGATGCGGTCGGAGAGGATGCCGGCGACGATCCGGCCGGCGGCATTGCCGATCGCCAGCACGGCCACGGCCACGAAGGCCGAGGCGCCCATGCTTTTCTTGGCCATGCCACTGACGCTGCTGATGACCATCAGTCCGGCGCCTGAGCCGATGAAATACATCAGCCAGAGCAGATAGAAGGTCCGGGTCCGCAGCATTTCGCTGGGACTGGCGGCCGCGACAGCAGCGGCGGCTTTCTTCTTGGCCGAGGCGCCGCCGGCGACGTATCCGATCGGCGGATTCACCAGCAGAAGCGACAGGCCGCAGACGACCACGATGAAGGCGACGCCGTAGAACCGCATGGCGCCCAGCACGCCGTAGTGTCCGAGCAGATAGTTCGACAGCGGCGCGATGTACACCGAAGCCAGCCCGAACCCGGCAACCACCAGCCCGGCAATCAGGCCTGTCTTGGACGGCGGGAACCATTTCAGCGCCGGCGGCGTCGCGGACGAGTACCCGAACCCGATGCCCGCGCCGACCAGGACGCCGAAACCCAAGACCCAGGTGCCATAGCTGGTGGTGGTTGAGACCCACAGCAAGCCGGCGCCCACGAGCAGTCCGCCGATGAAGGCCGTGATGCGCGGTCCCAGCTTGTCCTGGCAGCGCCCCGCCAGGATCATGGCGAAGGCAAAGACGAGACAGCACAGGGCGTAGGGATCGTTCAGTTTCGCCGCGTCCCAGCCGAAATCCTTGCCAATGGCGGCCTTGAAGACGCTCCACGTGTAGAGGATGCCGAGGGCCAGGTTGATGCCCGTACCGGCGAAAGTAACCACCCATCCTCGACTGGCCGCGGGGCTGTGGGCGAGATCGGCTTGTTGCGCTGTAAGGTCGGCCATGATCGCTCCTTGGATACTGGTGATTCATGAAGGATAATGGATGATTGAGCGAGGGCAATTGAACGTCCGCCCTCAATCATCAATCATCCATTATCCATAATCCTTGTCGATTACTTGCCCCGGCCTTTGACCAGGATCTCCACGACCCCCGGATCGGCCAGGGTCGTGATGTCGCCGAGGTTGTCGGTGCTGTTCTCGGCGATCTTGCGGAGGATCCGCCGCATGATCTTGCCGGAGCGGGTCTTCGGCAGCGCCGGCGCGAATTGAATCACGTCCGGCGCGGCGATCGGGCCGATCTCCTTGCGGACGTGCATGACCAGTTCCTTCTTGAGCTCGTCGCTCTCATGGATGCCTTCCTTGAGCGTAACGAAGGCGTACAGGGCCTGCCCTTTGATCTCGTGCGGCATGGGCGTCACCGCGGCCTCTGCCACCTTGGCGTGGCTGACCAGCGCGCTCTCGACCTCGGCGGTCCCGATGCGGTGACCGGAGACGTTGACCACGTCGTCGATCCGGCCCATCAACCAGTAATCGCCGTCCTGATCGACGCGGCAGCCATCGCCCGTGAAATACTGGTCGGCGAACATGGTGAAGTAGGTGTCGATGAAGCGGTCGTGATCGCCCCACATGGTTCGCATCATGCCCGGCCAGGGCTTGCGGATGCAGAGCTTACCGCCCTCGTTCGGGCCACACTCGGAGCCGTCATCCCGCAGGAGGGCCGGATCGACGCCGAAGAACGGCTTGGTCGCGCTGCCCGGCTTGATGGTGAACGCGCCCGGCAGCGGCGTGATCAGGATGCCGCCGGTTTCCGTCTGCCACCAGGTGTCCACGATCGGGCATTGCTCGTGACCGATGTTCTTATAGTACCAGACCCAGGCCTCCGGGTTGATCGGCTCGCCGACCGTGCCCAGGACCCGCAGGGTATCCAGCTTGTACTTGGCGGGCCACTCTTCGCCGAGACGCATGAGCGAGCGAATCGCCGTGGGCGCGGTGTAGAAGACCGTTACGCCGAATTTGTCGCAGATCTGCCAGAAGCGCCCGGCGTCCGGATACGTCGGGATGCCCTCGAACATCAGACTCGTGGCGCCGTTGGCCAGCGGGCCGTAGACGATGTAGCTGTGCCCGGTGACCCAGCCGATGTCGGCCGTGCACCAGTAGACGTCGTCGTCGTGGATGTCGAAGATGACCTTGTGGCTCAGCGCACAGTGCAGCAGGTAGCCGGCGGTCGTATGGACGACGCCCTTGGGCTTGCCCGTCGAGCCGGAGGTGTAGAGGATGAACAGCGGGTCTTCGGCGTTCATCTTCTCGGCTTCGCACTGGTCGGAGGCCTTCGCCATCTCGTCGTGATACCAGAGGTCCCGGCCTTCCTGCATCGGGCACGGATCGTCCGAGGTCTTCACCACGATCACGTTCTCGATCGTAGGCGTCTTGCGCAGGGCCTCGTCGGCGATGCCCTTGAGCGGGATGTGCTTGCCGCCGCGGAGGGAGACATTGGCGGTGATCAGCATCTTGCAGTCGGAGTCATTGACGCGGCCCTCGATGGCATCGGCGCTGAAGCCGCCGAAGATGATCGAGTGGATGGCCCCAATTCGGGTGCAGGCCAGCATGGTGATCGGCAGTTCCGGCACCATGGGCATATAGATGGCCACGCGGTCGCCCCGACCGATCCCCTTGGATTTCAGCACGTTGGCGAACCTGCAGACTTCCTTGTGCAGCTCCTCGTAGGTGTACTTTCGCACTTGTGCATCGACCTCACCCTGCCAGATCAGAGCCGTCTTCTTGGCGGTCGGTGTGCCGAGATGGCGGTCCAGACAGTTGTAGGAGACGTTAAGCTGGCCGTCGGCGAACCAGGTATGCTCGATCTTGCGCGCGCCGGTGTCCCAGGTGTACTGCAGGCTCTGCGTGGGCTTCTTAAACCAACGGAGCGACTCAGCCTGCTTGAGCCAGAACCCGTCGGGATCGTTGATCGACTGCTCCCACATCTTCCTGTACTGCTCCACGCTGGATATATGAGCATGCTTCTGGATTCGCTCCGGCGGGGGGAACATCCGCGTCTCGGTCATTAGCGAGCTGATCGCTTTCTCTTGTGCCATAACAGTCTCCTTGTGTGATTAACCAGTTCTCCTCTCAGCGGCTTCCAGATGCTCCGGCCGGCTCGTTTGCGTATCAAATAACTCCGACACCGAAGCATCGCGACAGCACCAGCGAGGTATACAATATAAAACCTGCTTTATAAAGCACGCAACGATTGTTGTCAAAGAAAAATCTGACATCTTCGCACGGCGTTCGACGACAGGCCCGGCTCTGCCACGAAGCGGTCGGACAGACATCGGTCCCTGCGGGAACGGCGTATCTGCAGCACAGGCGGTAGCAGCGTTCCCATCCGGATGCTCATACACCCGTGTCACGTACGGACGATCGAACGCGGTCGTTCAGTGACACGCAGAATCCGCGGGCAAAGGCGGGAGGAACTGCGCGGGGCCGGGGCAGAAATCGGCCGCAGCGGTTATTGTGATCCCTGATGGAGTCTCATCACAGCTATGCAGTATGTGCCATCACGTGGAGACAACCGCGGAGGCGGGATCGTCACCCACTGTATCCCCCGTGGTGAACGGGCAGGCGGTTGAGACGCCAGTAGCTCAGAATCGTCCGGATCGTTTCCACGAGTTCTTCGTGGCCGGAGGATTTCACCATGTATCCGGCGATCCCAAGGTCGAAACTGTCGAAGATATCCTGCGGCTCGTCGGAACCGCTCAGCACGACGACCGGAATGCCTCGGAGGGAGGGATCTGCTTTGAGGGCCTCCAGCAGTTCGATGCCGTTCGTGCCGGGCAGGTGGAGATCGAGAAGGATCAGGGCCGGCCGGTCGTTGCCGGGGGAACGCAGATAGGCCAGCGCCTCCTCCGCGCAGGGGACATGGTGGACGGTCTCGACGGTGTTCGATTCTTGAAGAGCCCGCTGGATCGCCAGGACGTCGGCGGCGTCGTCTTCAACCAGCAACAGAGGTTTGGCATGCGGCATTGGGGCTCTCCACCTTCTCTTCAGGCAGTTGGCTCAGGGTCCAGTACAGGTTGATGGTGCGTATGGCCTCCACGAAGTTCCGGTAGTCCACGGGCTTGATGATGTAGCCGGCCACGTTCAAGCGGAAGCTCTGCACCACGTCGCGCTCCTCGCTGGAGGTGGTGAGCACGACGACGGGAATCCTCCGCAGGTCTGCATCGGTCTTCGTGATCTTGAGGAACTCGATCCCGTTCATTCTGGGCATGTTCAGGTCGAGGAGAATGACGCACGGCCGGTCATTCGACGGGTCCTGAAGATAGGCCAGAGCCTCCTCGCCGTTGGTGACGTGTCGGAGCGGATTGGTCATCTTCAGGTCTCGAAAGGCTCGTCGAACCGTCATGGCGTCAATGCTGTCATCTTCGACCAGCAATACACACCTGGAGTCTCTCATCTTGCTTTTCTCCTTTCGCTCTCGGCACGGTGAAGAAGAAGGTGCTCCCCTCCCCGAGCCTGGATTCCACCCAGATTCTCCCGCCGTAGGATTCCACAATCTTCTTGACCAGGGTCAGCCCAATGCCGCTGCTTTCGCACTCGTCTCGCGGACAGAGGGTCTGGAACAACTGGAAGATCCTCTCGTGGTGCTTCTCCTCGATGCCCGGCCCGTCGTCGGACACGGAGAATATCCAACATCCGTCATCGGCCTGACACGCCACGTGGATATGGCCCTTGGGTTTGTCCATGTACTTGATGGCATTGCTGAGCAAGTTCTGGAAGACCTGCGTGATTCTTGTGCGTTCGCACTCGATGGCAGGCAACTCATCGCAAATCGTGACCTCGATGTGATCGGGAGGGGCCAGGAGATCCACGACCTGCGGTACCAGTTCGCCGAGGTCCACCAGCACCTTCTCCTCGCTCATTCGTCCGACCCTCGAGTATTGCAGGATGCCGTCGATCAAGGCGTGCATCCGCTCGACCCGGCTCAGGAGCAGGCGGAGTTGTTCCTTCCCTTCGTCGTCGAGCCGATCTGCGTAATCGGTGGCGATCCACTGGGCCAGTGTCTTGATCCCGCGCAGGGGGGCCTTGAGATCGTGGGACACGACGTAGGCGAAGTCACTCAACTCTTTGTTGACTTTGGCCATCTCCTGGTTGGCGGCCTCCACTTGCTGCACGAGCCGCTCCTGCTGCTCCGCAGCCCGGACCTGCTCGGTGATGTCCCGGAAGCTCCACACGCGTCCGACGATCTGGTCGCCCAGAAACTGGGGACGTGAATACCTCTCGCACACGCGTCCGTCCTTGAAGCGAATGATGTCGCTGCTCTCGGCGGCCGGTTCCGCATAGAGTTGCTGCACCCTGGCCAGAAAGCCCTCCGGATCCTCGACCTGTTCCAGGACGAACGACAGCAGTTGAGCGTCCTGATTCGAGGCCAGGATCGACTCGGGGATCCGCCAGAGGGCCTTGAATTTCTCGTTGAAGCCCCCGATGCCGCCGGATCGGTCGACCACGAGAATGCCGTCGGCCGTCGAGTCGAGGGTCGCCGTCAGCAGGGACAGGGAATGGCGAAGCTGCTCGGCGGCGTCCTTGCGCTCGTTGATTTCCCCACGCAACCGCTCATTGATTTCGGTGAGTTCCTGGGAGCTGATGTCCAGGGATCGCTCGATCAAGCGTCGGTCCGCGTCAAAGGCATCGTAAGCATCGCTGACGGCGGCCAGGAAGGATTCCCACCCGGGCGGGGGAGAACTGAGGTCCCCCAGGGACTTCTCGATCTGTCGCCGCAGCAGCTTGTTCATGATTGGCACAGGGGCTCGGAGAAGGTCGTAATCGTCATGGTCTGGTTGTGCAGTTCGGCCCGTTTCTGATGGGGCCCGACGGGGCAGATCTCCCCATAGGAGTAGAAGCCCGTCATGGCGGTGCTCGCTCCAAGCGTGTTCCGGACGCTTTCAACCTCCTCGTCGATTCGTTGCTTGAGCACCAGCTTGCGACCGACGCAACTGATGAGCATCGCTAGGCTGGGAGTGGGCGCGCCAATGACCTGCGACTGTCGGGCCGAGTCGGCGGCGCCGTCGAGCAACCCCTCGACGTTGGCCCGCATCAGGCGCGCCAGGCTGCCCTCCGGGACGTCGCCGGCAAAGGTCATGCTGCCCTCGGCCTCGTTGACCGAGAGGATCGTGCGAACGAGACGATCTCCCCCATCGTCCAAGGCCAGACTCAACGGGAACAGCAGGCCCGTGGCCGGCAGCCCGTCCGCCTGGTCGCCCAGGTACTTCCGGTACAGCCCCAGGACCGACTGCCCATCCAACTCATAGACGACATTCGCCTTTGATTTCGTGACGAGCCGGTCCGGGCCGAAGGAATCCCACCCCCCGCGCGATCCGTATCCGATGCGCAGAGCCGTGCCGTAGAAACCGATCGCGATCACGGTCTTGCGGTCTGAAACGGTGTCCAGGAACACGACGGTTTCCTGGAAGCGGCCCTGGTCGCCTGCCAGACCGCCAGTGACAGCCACCTCGGCGGGCAACCGGCTTCGCAGACCCTGGGCCAAGGCACTCCCGTTGACGGTCAGGCCGTCCGACAGGATGAAGACATGGGCCAGCCCCTCATGGTGGAGCGAGTCGGCCAGTCTGACCCCCGCGTTGAAGCTATCCGCCATGCTCTCTACCGATGTCTGGGCGAATTCCAGCGGGGTGTCGGCAAAATATACTCCAGTCGCCGTCAGGGAGCCGTCGAAGACCCGGTCGGCCAGGATCTCGCCGGCGGTCGAACAGCCGACCAGCCGCGCCTGAGGGAAGAACTGCCGGACGGCGTCAAGATGTTCGCCCTGCCGGAGGCGGTGCGTATCCCCAAACACAATCGCCAACTGCGCCTGGTGACTTGCTCCGTTGGTCGAGGCGGACCGCCAGCCCGCCTCCTCGGTCCAATGCTTCTGCGCGATCTTCATGTCTTCCTACCCATCCCTTGTATCCTGTCCGGTCGGCAGGTTCCCGTCTACGAACGTCATACGGGATTTCCGCCAGTCCTCAAGTCGGCAAATGTCGGATCCCACTGCAATGAACCCCTCGTCGATAGATCGGGATGGGCGGTTCGTGCCGGGTCCGCAGGGGCACGCTGTCGATGGGCTTGCGCGATCGAAGTCCTTGAAGAAAAACGAGTTAGCACAGTGGCGGCCCGGCGCCGGAAGCAGTGGAACCGGGACGCATTTCAAGAGGTGCGCCGCTCGAGGGCCTCCGACCTTATCTGCGGGCCTATGGTTTTCGGACCTTGTGCGTTTTCACGGAGGATCGCTCGGCATCGCCTCGACGGCCTCTTCAACGCTGTCGCTGTGAGTCAGCAGATAGGCTTTGGACGGGCCTCCGAGGTGTTCCCACGGGAGCACCTCCTCGCGGCCGAAGCGTCGCTGGGCAGCGGCCTCAAGGTCCACTCCCGCTTGCTCCGCGGCCCGGCGCCAAACGCCGTAGTCGAAGCAGTCGTCCCACAGGTCGAATCGGGCGCCGCGCCGCCAAGCGGTCTCGACGATGTCGGCATAGCGCCGGTCGCCACGGCCCATGGCTGCTTCGAGAAGACTCTGATCGATCGCGTGGAACTTGAATTGCAGAAACTTGGCGCGCAGACGCATCTTTTCGTCGATGACGATTCGCTTGGCTTGCTCGAAGTACTCGCGCGGTTTCTGGGGGAACCAGCCCAAAGGCGTGTGGGGCTTGGGAACGAACCAACTGACGGTGATGTTCATGGTGGCCGTCTTGCCGTCGACGGCTCGGCGCAGCGTCGCCAGCCGATGGGACAGCCCGACGATGGCCTTGACATCCTC
>ENA-OSEO01001517-OSEO01001517.1-sediment-metagenome-genome-assembly--contig:-NODE-1517-length-41265-cov-4.321987_pt1 | contig 41265 bp, 38 predicted proteins | sample MGYA00237883_ERZ534232 | MGnify/ENA metagenome assembly ERZ534232 | reverse complement strand
GCTTGGCCTGCATGGCCGGGGACATCTCGGAGATCTCGTCCAGAAAGAATGTGCCCTTGTGGGCCTGGGCAAAGAGGCCTTTGCGGCTGCTCACGGCCCCGGTGAACGCCCCTTTCTCATACCCGAACAGCTCGCTCTCGAGGAGTGTCTCCGGGATCGCCGCACAGTTGAGGGCCACAAAGGGCTCCTCCTTGCGGCAGCTTGCAAGATGCAAGGATTTCGCAATGAGTTCCTTCCCCGTCCCGCTCTCGCCGCTGATGTAAACCGAGGAGTCCACTTGAGCGGCCTGCGCGACCTGGGCGAGAACCTTCCTCATGGCCTCGCTGTTCCCGATGATATTCTCGAACCCATACCGCTCCTCGACCAACCCCTTGAGTACCCCAAAAGCACGCATTTGTGACCTCCCGAGCATTACCATTTCGAAAGGGACCGAGCGCCCTCAAGCTTGCTGGCCAACGGCGCGTAACCAACCCGGTCCGGACAACCGCAGCCGCCCCTTTCCCGGGTGAATAAGGAAACCGCCGCCGGCAAGATTATTGACGCTCAAACCCTCCCTCTCCAGGCTCTGGCCTTGATTCAAGCAAGGACCTTGCCAGAGGACAATTCAAAGCAACTAGCATTTATTATGGGGTATTTCAGAGGAAGCGGCCGGCTTTCGGATAAAAGGGGCCGTTTTAATTACAATTATGTACTACACGCTTTTAAAGGGTATTACCATTCCGTGCCGCCCCCCCGCCCTCACCACCAGCCCAGGAGCAAGCGGCCCAGGCCCAGATAGCCCAGGGCCACTGCCCCGAACCAGACCAAGACCCGCAGCCTCAGGAACCCGACCCCGACCAGCCCCAGAATGACCAGACCCCACCACAGGGCGATGAGACAGGGCGGACTCAGCTCGAAGACCCTCTCGCCCAGTTCCCAGAGGGACCGGCTGAAGCCGGCTTTCCGGCCCAGAGCGGCCCAGACCAGGGCCAGGGTTAACAGGCCAAAAATTATGACCTCTCGCCGTCTCATGCCCCCTGACCCTCACTCCTGGCCGCAGGCCGAGAGAGGCCGCCTCGTCCGGAGCCCGGGCGGCGACCTCCGGCCCCCTAAGCGCAGGTCACCCGATCCCGGCCCTGGCATTTGCTCTGGTAGAGGCACTGATCGACCCGGTGAATCAGCGTCTCGACCGTGTCGGTCTTGAAGGCCAGACTGCCGCCGATGGAAACGGTCACCCGGATCGGCTCGGGCTCCCTGAAGAGGACCGATTCCCTGATCAGCCGGCGATACCTCTCCGCGGCCCGGAGCAGGGCCTCGGCCCCGACGTTGCGGACGATGGCCAGAAACTCTTCCCCGCCCCAGCGGCCGACCAGGTCGAAGGGCCTGGAGCTGGCCTCCAGGGTCCGGGAGACCATGCGCAGGACCTCGTCGCCGGTGTCGTGGCCGTGGGCGTCGTTGACCAGCTTGAAATGGTCGATGTCCACGAAGAGCGCCCCGAAGGGCCAGCCGAATCGCTCGATCTCGGCCAGTCGGGCCTGGAGCTGGCTCTCGACGTAGCGCCGGTTGGGCAGGCTCGTCAGGTGGTCCAGGAGGGCCAGGCGCTCCAGCTCCTTGACCCGCTCCCGGGCCTCCAGGCGGGGGGAGTTGTCGCCGAAGACCTCCACCGCCCCGGTGATGCGGCCGTTGCGGTCGAACACCGGGGCCGTCCGGACCAGGACCGGAACTCGATGGCCGTCCTTGTGGTGGAGATAGACCTCGACCTCGGTGGGCCGGCCGCTCTTGATGGTCTCGCCGAGCGGGCAGGTGCCCTGGCAGAGGCAGGTCCCCTGGTCATCGACGTGGTTCAGGATGTTGTCCCGGCAGTAGCGGCCCAGGACCTCCTCCGGACCGTAGCCGGTCAGCCTCTGGGCCGCCTTGTTCCAGTACATTATCCGCCGCTCGGTGTCGGCGAAGTAGACGCCGTCGAAAAGATTGTCCAGGAGATCCCTGTGGAAATGAACCGACCCGGCCGCCATCGCCCCCCCCCAACCTCAGCTCTCCCCGGCCTCGAACCAGAAGACAAAAGGTCCCTGGAGCCTTAAGCCCCCGCTTCTCAAGCACTGATGAATGGAAGTCCGGCCCGCCAGGACCTGGAACAATTTTATTAATTATACCATCGTTCGTTCACTGGAGCCAGGCGGCCGGTCCCGGCCCGGAGAGACCCCCCGAACCGAAGTCAGCGGAACCTGGCCGGGCTGAGGGCCCGCTCCAGGTCTCCGGGGGGCTGGCCGGCCAGGAGGCGGCTGACCATCAGGCCGCTGACCGGCCCCAGGCTCATGCCCTTGGTGTCGTGGCCGCCCACGGCAAAGACGTTGCTCCAGGGCGCAAGCCGGCCGGCCAGGGGCAGCCCGTCGGGCGAACAGGGCCTCAAGCCCCGCCAGACCTCCCTGGGCCTGACCCCGGCCAGGGAGGGCAGGTAGGCCGAGGCCTGGGGCTGGATCAGTCCTAAGCGGCGGCGCTTGATGGCCAGGTCCAGGCCCTGGAAATCGAGAATCCCGGTGATCCGGACGAAATCTGAGTAGGGCGAGACGGCGATGTGCTTCTCTTCCAGGAGCAGGGGCCGGCCGGGACAGACCTGCGGCCGGGGCAGGGCCAGGGAGTAGCCCTTGGCCCCCTCGACCGGGATCCGCCGGCCCAGGGCCCGGCCCAGGAGCGGCTGCCAGGCCCCGGCGGCCAGGACCACCTGATCGGCCCGGAAGCGGCCCCGGGTGGTCAGGACCCCGGCTACCCGCCTCCCCCCGGCCTCGAAGCCGTAGACCTCGCAGCCGGTCAGGATCCGGCAGCCCCGAGCCCTGGCCTGATCGGCCAGCCAGTGGACAAAGGCGGCCGGCTTGAGGCTGGAGTCGTCCCGGTAGTGTATTCCGCCGATGACCCCGGGGCCGGCGGCCGGCTCCATCTCCCGAGCCTGTCCGGCCTCGAGGACGGTGGTCTGGACCCCGAAGCGGACCAGGTCCTCGGCCTGGCGGCGGCAGGCCCGAAAGGTCTTCTGGGTGGTGAAGAGGTAGAGGAGCCCCTGCCGGGAGTACTCGTAGGCCCCCCGGGCCAGCCCGGCCAGCTCCTGGTGGACCCTGGCCCCCTCGACGTTGAGCCGGACAAATAGCTCCACCGCCCGCCGGAAATGCCTCGGATTGCTGGAGCGCAGGAAGCGCCAGACAAAGCGCAGGAAGTCCATCTCCAGCCTGGGCCTCAGGCTGAAGGGCCCTTCCCGATCCAGGAAAAACTCGGCCGCCTGGGCCAGCGCGTCCGGGCTGGGCATGGGGGTGCAGTAGGAGGTGACCACCAGGCCGGCGTTGGCCCGGGAGCTGCCCGAGGCGATCTCGTCCCGCTCCAGCAGAACGACTTCGGCCCCGGCCAGACTGGCGAAATAGGCCGCCGAGACGCCGACCACCCCGCCGCCGACCACGATCACGTCCGCCCCGGCCCCCAAACCGACCCTCCTCTCCGGCGCCCCGGCCGGGGAACATCCTAAACGGACTCCGGGGCGCAATCAAGCCGGATTGCCCCGGGCCCGCCGCCCGAGCGAGTCATAACTTCTACGGGTACTCCTTGATCTTTTTGTTAATTGCCGCTATACTCAAAGACAGTTGGCCAAGGCGTCCGGGCCAAAACCTGAAAATCACGTGGAGGACTCAAAATGAAGAAGCTGTTTGCCATCGGATTGATCGTTGTCTTTCTCGTCGCCAGCGCTGGCCTGGCCCTGGCCAAGAGTGACGGCCCCAACGGCCCGGCGCCGGGTTCGGGCGACGGCGTCTCCGACGGCAGCGCCAACGGTCCGGCCGGCCCCAGTGGCGAGGGCGACGGCGGTCCCGGCCCGGCCCCCAGCTCGGGCGACGGCGTCTCTGAAGGCCCCGGCTGGTAGCCGCCGAAAAATCTGGTCCTTAAAGAGCCCCCGACGGCCGCTTCTGGCCGCCGGGGGCTCTCTTGTGGCCTCGTCCGCGGCCGCTCAAGCCGGCGGGTTGGACAAGATCAGCCGGCCCCGGCTGATGACGGCGCCCAGGTTACTGAGAGCGGCCGGATCGGCCAGGGGATCCCCGGCCAGGCTGATCAGGTCGGCCGCCCGGCCCGGCTCCAGGGTCCCGGTTCTGGCCCCCAGGCCGGCCAGCTCGGCCGCGTTGCTGGTGGCCGCCTGCAGGGCGGCCAGCGGAGAAGCCCCCAGCTCGACCAGACGGGCGATGTCCCGCCAGAGCTTACCGTGCAGGCCGTCCGAGCCCACGCCGAAGCGGACGCCGCCGGCGATGAGGGCCGCCAGGCACTCGGCCGCCCGCCGGCCCTGTCTGAGGGTCTCCTCAACCACTCCCGGGGGCAGGTATCGAATTCTGGACTCGTCGAGCATGAACGTGGGGGTCAGGACCACCCAGGTCCGGCCGGCCGCCAGCCGCTCGATCTGCTCCGGGCTGACGAAGTAGGCGTGCTCGACCACGTCGCCGCCGGCGTCCAGGTACCAGTCCAGCCCCGGCCCGCCGATGCAGTGGGCGCTGGTCGCTTTGCCGATCCGGTGGGCCTCGTCCACGGCCAGCTTGATCTCCTCCCGGGAGAGGTAGCTGGGGATGCCGTCCGGGGTCTCCAGGTTGCCGGTGATGAAGATCTTGATGAAGTCGGCCCCGGCGGCGACGTTCTTGCGAATGGCCTGCCTGATCTGCTCGGGCCCGTCAAAGGAGTAACCGACGAAGCCGTGGCCGTGGCTGGCCTTGATGCCCCGCGTGGCCACCACCAGACGCGGCCCCTCCAGCCGGCTCTCCTCGACGGCCCGGCGGCAGTCGATGTCCAGGAACTCCTTGTCCCCGCAGCAGCGCAGGCTGGTCTGGCCGGCCAGGAGGTCGCGGCGCAGGTTGTTGACCGCCCGGAGGGTCTGCTCGCCGATGGGTTCCTGGAGGCGGTAGAGATAGTTCTCCTGGGTGGCGTCCATGGACAGGTGGGCGTGGCAGTCGATCAGCCCGGGCAGAAGGGTCTCCCGGCCCCGGTCGATGACCGCGTCGCAGGCCGCCGAGGTCAGGTCCTGGGCCGGTCCGACCCGGACGATGGTCTGGCCCTCCACCAGCACGGCCCCGGCGGGCCAGGGCCGCAGGGCCCGGCCGTCGAAGAGCGGGCCCCCCTTGATGAGCGTCTTCAGAGCCAAACAGCCACCCCCGAACGGCGACGGCGACGGCCTCAGGCCCGGAAGTCCTGGCCCGAGATGTTCTCCAGAACTTTTATCAGATCCGCCGCCTCATTGCCAGTCAGACCCATGGCCTCGGCGGCCAGGAAGTAGTGGAAGGCGGCCGTGGCCACGTAGAGGGGCAGCTTCACCTGCCGGCCCGTCTCCACGGCTATGGTCACGTCCTTGCACATCTGGCCCAGCCCGCCGGGCGAGGGCGCGCCCTTGAGCACCCCGTCGGCCAGGAGCCGGAAGTAATCGCTGCCGGCGATGCCGCTGCCGACCACCTGGCAGACCATCTCCGGGTCCAGGCCCAACTTGCGGGCAAGCATGATCGTCTCCATCACCCCGGCGTGGGTGACGCCGACGAAGAGCTGGTTGCAGTGCTTGATGGACTGGCCCTGGCCGGGGCTGTCCCCGGCCCGGACGATCCGGCCGATGACCTCCAGGACCGGGCGGCACCTCTCCAGGACGGCGTCGGGCGCGGCCGCGATCAGGGTCAGGCTGCCGCCGGGCACCCGGGCCGGACCGCCGGTGAAGGGGCAGTCCACGAAGTCCAGGCCGGCGGCCTGGCACTTCTGGGCCGCGGCCTCCAGGTTGGAGCGGTTGATGGTGCTCATGCAGATGACCGCCTGGCCCGGCGAGGCCCCCTCCAGGACCCCTTGCTCCCCGGTGAGCACGTCGCTGACCTGCTCGTCGTTGAGCACCAGGATGATGATGATGTCACACGCCCGGGCCACCTCGGCCGGGCTTTCCAGGTGGCGGCCGCCCAGGGCCTGGAATTTTTCGATCACTTCCGGGCGGCGGGCGTAGCCGCAGACATCGTAGCCGGCCTTGAGAAAGGCCTGGGCCGCGGGCTGGCCCACTCTGCCCAAACCGATGATGCCCAATCTCGGTTTCATCGCCGTCGTCTCCCTGGGGGCCGCGGCCGGGCCGCGGCTGGCCGGCCGGAGCCTAGTGAACGGTTCTGGCCTGACCGACCCTCTTGTTTTCCAGATCCTTGATGGCCATCTTCATCGCGCCCAGGGCCAGGCCGAGCGTGTCGTTGATCAGGCAGTTCCTGGCCTCCGGGCTGGGCGCCGAGGTGATAAGCTCCTGCATGATGTTGATGGCCCGCTCGTTCACCAGGTCGATGGCGCCCAGCAGACGGAAGTAGACCTGGTTTTCCTCCTCCGGAGTGAGGCCCAGACCCTTGATGTCCCCGTTCTTGCCGCTCTTCATGCGCCCTCCCTGGCTGAGTCCGTTATCAAGTCGGCCGGGCCGCCCCGGGAAAGGGCGGCCCGGTTCTGATCAATACTGGAGGTTGATGGTGATGGCCTTGCGCTGGGTGAAGCACTCCAGCATGCCTTCCAGGGAGTACTCCCGGCCGATGCCGCTGCGCTTGAAGCCGCCGTAGCTGTGACCGGGCACGATGCCCAGCCCCTGGTTGATCTGGATGAAGCCGGACTCGATCTCGTGGGCCATGTTGAGACCCTTGGCCAGGTCGTGGGTGTAGACGTAGCCGGCCAGGCCGTAGTGGGTGTCGTTGGCCATGCGGATGACCTCGGCCTCGTCCTTCCAGGGGATGACCACCAGCACCGGGCCGAAGATCTCCTCCCGGACCATCCGCCACTCGTTCTTGACCCCGGTGAAGATGGTCGGCTCGATGTAGTAGCCCTCGCTCAGGGGTCCCTCGGTGGGCGGCAGCCCGCCCAGGATGGCCTTGGCCCCGGGCAGGCCGAGACCCTCCCGGATGAAGCCGCAGACCTTGTCGAACTGGACCTGGTTGATGAGCGTCCCGGCGTCGCTGGCTTCGTCCAGGGGATCGCCGAGCTTGAAGTTCTTGAGAAGGGCCACCAGTCTGCCCAGGAAGGAGTCGAAGATGGACTCGTGGAGGAAAAGCCTGGAGCCGCAGGTGCAGCTCTGGCCCTGGCGGGAGAAGCGCACGGCGTTGATGACCTGCTGGGCCGTCTTGTCGTCGTCGGCGTCAGGGTAGACCACCTGGGGGCTCTTGCCGCCCAGCTCCAGGGAAACCGGGATCATCTTCTCCGCCGCGGCCCGGAAGATCAGCTGGCCGACCTCGGTGGAGCCGGTGAAGGAGAGCTTGTTCAGGTCGGGGTGTTCGGCCAGGTAGACGCCGCACTCCGAACCGGGGCCGCTGACCAGGTTGATCACCCCGGCCGGCAGATGCTTGGCGCAGATCCTGACCAGCTTGGCCACGGCCAGGGGGGCCTCGGCCGAGGTCTTGAGGACCAGGGTGTTGCCGACGGTCAGGGCCATGGCGATCTTCATCCCGGCCAGGCCGAGGGGGGAGTTCCAGGGGATGATGCCCCCGACCACCCCGTAGGGCTCGCGCCGGGTGTAGCTGAAAACGTTTTCACCCAGGGGCACGGTCTCGCCCTTTATCTGGCTGGCCGCGCCGCCGTAGAAGTTGAACACGTCGACGGTGAGCCAGGCCTCGGGTCCGGCCTGGGTCCTGATGGCGTTGCCCGTCTCCAGGGCGGTGACCCGGCCCACTTCCTCGGCCTGGGCGGCCAGTTCCTGGCCGATGTTGAGCATGGCCTTGCCCCGCTCCCGGGCCGGGACCCTTTTCCATTCCTTGAAGGCCCGCGCCGCCGCCTTGACGGCCCGGTCGACGTCCTCGGGCGTGGCCCGGGGCACTTCACCGGCCAGGGAGCCCCTCTTGGACGGATCCTCAACCTTGACCCAGCGGCCGTCGCCTGACTCGACCCACTTCCCGTCGATGAGCATCAATTCCTGGCCTATACTCTTGTGAACGGCCATTGCTTCACCTCCATAACTATTGATTTTCAATTGATTTTACGATTGCCTCTTCCGCGGGCCATGGCCGCCATGGCCTCCACGGCCCGATCTATGTCCGCCTCGGTGTTGAAGGGCCCCAGGCTGAAGCGGATCGCCCCCCGGGGGCTGGTGCCCAGAGTCTCGTGGACCAGGGGGGCGCAGTGCAGGCCGACCCGCACGGCGATGTTGAAGTCGCCGTCCAGAATCACCCCGGCGTCTCCAGGGCTGATCCCGGAGACGTTGGCGCTCAGCAGGGCCAGGTGGTCGGTCCGATCCTCGGCGCAATAGAGGTCCAGGCCCGGCCGGCCGGCCAGGCCGTCGCGCAGCCTGGTCAGAAGGGCCATCTCGCGCCGGTGAATGACCGCCACCCCCTCCTGTTCCAGAAAGTCGAGGGCGGCGGATAAACCCACGATCCCCAGAAAATTGAGCGTTCCGGCCTCCAGGCGAAAGGGGTAGGCCCGCGGCTGGATCAAGCTCTGCGACTCCAGGCCGGTGCCGCCGTAGCGGGTGGCCTGAATCTCCAGGTCCGGACCCACGACCAGCCCGCCGATGCCGGTCGGCCCGAGCAGGGACTTGTGGCCGGTGAAGGCCACCGCCCCCAGCCGCCAGGCGGTCAGGTCCACCGGAATCACCCCGGCGCTCTGGGCCGCGTCCACGACCAGGGGCACCCCCTTCCCGGCGCAGACCCGGCCGATCTCGGCCAGGGGCTGGATCGTGCCCAGGACGTTGGAGGCGTGGGTCAGGACCACCAGGCGGGTCTTGGGCCCGATGGCCCGGGCGATATCGTCCGGATCGAGGAAGCCCCGGCCGTCGAAGGGAACCAGGTTGTAGTCGATGACGCCCCGCTGCCGCAGGTGATGGAGCGGCCTGAGCACCGAGTTGTGCTCCAGGCGCGAGGAGACGACGTGGTCCCCCGGCCTGACCAGCCCCTGGATGGCCAGGTTGAGGGCGTCGGTGGCGTTCTGGCAGAAGATGACCCGGTCAGGGTCGGCCGCCCCGAAGAAGCGGGCCACCTTGAGCCTGGTCCGCCTGACCAGGTCCTCCGCCTCGGCGGCCAGGTCGTAGCTGCCCCGGCCCGGCGAAACGCCCGAGCTCAGAAAAGTCACGACCATCCGCTCCAGGACGACCCTGGGTTTGGGGAAGGTCGTGGCCGCGTTGTCTAGGTAGACCAGAGACTCGTACATGATCCCGGCGTTCTCAGGAGCGGATTCCCCTCCCGCCTGAACTTCTCAGCCCGCCCGCTCAACGCGAGGCGCCGGGCGGCAGATGTATCGCTCGCCTGACCCCGGACTCGGGTCCGCCGAATCTTCCCCCCAGCGGGCCGCATCGGTCAGGCGCGCCCGGTGGCCTTGTCGCCGGCCTGCCTGGCCTCCAGGGCGCGCAGCACCTTCTCCGGCGTGATCGGCAGGTCGGTTATCCAGACGCCGATGGCGTCGTGAACGGCGTTGACAATGGCCGGCGGCGGCGGGTTGGCGGTCATCTCCCCCACCCCCTTGGCGCCGTAGGGACCTTCCAGCGAAGGGCACTCGACCATTTCGGTGTAGAGCTCCGGGATGTCCATGGTCGTGGCGATCATGTAGTCGGCCAGCGAGCGCGCCTCGTGCTTGGGCGAGGGGTAGTTGGGGTACAGGTTCTCCAGGGTCGACCAGCTCAGGCCCATGATCGCGCCGCCCTCGACCTGGGCCTTGGCCAGCTCCGGATTGATCGCCCGGCCCACGTCGTAGATGCTCTTGCTGGAGATGGGCACGACCACGCCGGTCTCGGTGTCCACCTCCACCTCTATCTGGACCGCGGCCCAGGTCAGCGTGGCTAAGGGGTCGCAGGCGCCCGTCTCCGGATCGGGAAATGATTTGGCCCGGCCAAAGGTGGCCGTGCCGACGACGAACCTGTGCAGCTCGTAGATGGCCTTGAAGGCCACCTCGGCGATGGGCAGGGCCTTCTCCGGGGCGTCCTTGACTCGGATCTGGCCCTCGGCCGCCTCCAGCTCCCCCGGGGAAGCCCCCAGATCAGGGGCGGCCACCTCGAAGAGGATGTCCCGGGCCTTGGCGGCCGCTTCGATGGTCGCGTTGCCGGCGAAATAGGTCACCCGGCTGGCGAAGGACCCGTAACAGATCGGGCAGGAGTCGGTGTTGTCGTTGACGAACCTGACCTGCTCGTACTCGATCCCCAGGACCTCGGCGACCATCTGAGGCAGAATCGTGCTCACGCCCTGGCCCAGATCGACCGAGCCGGTGATCAGGTCGGCCGTGCCATCGGGCTTGACCTTGACGACGGCGTTGGTGAAGTCGCCGCCGCCGCCCATCCCGGTGGGGTAGAAGGCCACGGCGATGCCCTTGCCCCTCTTCTTCATGCCTGGGCCTCCCTCGGCGCCGAAGTCATGGCGGCGTACTTCTCGGCCAGCGGCACTTTCAATACCTCGGCCAGCCTCTGCATTGTCTCGATCAGATAGACGCTGTCCGCCTTCCGCCTGGTGGCCAGCTCATCGCCGTTCCGCATGGCGTTGATGAAGCGGATCTCCCAGGGGTCCATTCCCAGCCTCTCGGCGACCTTGTCCATCTGGATCTCGCAGGCGTAGGTGCCCGGCGTGATGCCGAAGCCCCGGATACCCCCGGTGGGGACCTTGTTGGTGTAGACCACGGAGCACTGGGTCGACACGTTGGGCAGGTAGTAGGGGCCGGCCACGTAGTAGCAGTGCTTGTCCACGACGTAGGAGCTCATGCCCGTGTAGGCGCCGGCGTCGTGCAGGCTCTTGACCTGGCGGGCGACGATGCGGCCGTCCTTCATGACGCCGTCCTTGAAGTTTATCCGCCAGGGGCTGTGGCGGCTGGAGAAGAGCGTCTCCTCCTCCCTGGTCCAGCGCCACTTGCAGGGATTGCCCGTCTTGAGGGCCAGCAGGGCGGTGATGGCGTCGGCGTGCAGGTCGGCCTTGCCGCCGAAGGCGCCGCCCACGGTGCCGCCGACGTACTTGATGTCGCAGTAGCCCAGCTTGCCGCGCGAGGTGTAGCGCATCCTGCCCGACCAGCGCTCCGAGACGTCGCTGCCCTGGCCCAGGACCCGCTGGAGCTGCCTCAGAAGGTAGTAGAGCCCCTGGGTGACCGTGTAGACCGTCAGCCGGGTGTCGGCCTCGGGCACGGCCAGGCTGACCTGGGTCTCCATGGGCGCGTGCTCCTGGGAGGGGAAGAAGTAGTCGCTCTCGACGATCTCGTCCGCCTGGGCGAAGCCCTTCTCCACGTCGCCGTTGTAGATGAGCCGGAAGGGCCTCTGGCCGACCATCAGGACGTTGCCCTCGGGCCTGACCAGGGGCGCGTCCGGCTTCATCGCCTCCAGCGGATCGAAGACGGGCGTCTGCGGCTCGATGTCCAGCTTGACCAGGTCCAGGGCCTCGTTGGCGATCTCCACGGTCTCCGCGGCCACGGCGGCGATGGGCTCTCCCTTGAAGCGCACGTTCGTCTCGGCCAGGACGGGCTGATCGAGGGTCAGGTAGCCGTAGGAGTTGCAGGGCACGTCCGGGGCGATGATGACGCCCTTGACCCCGGGCAGCCTCTCGGCCCGGCTGACGTCCAGGCTCCTGATGACGCCCTTGTGGACCGGGCTGCGAAAGGCCTTGACCACCAGCGCTTCGGGAACGATCACGTCGTCCACGAACCTGGTCTCCCCGGTGACGTGGCTCAACCCGGTGTAGCGGGGCTTGCTCTGGCCCACTACTTTGAGGCTCATTCCTCACCCCCGCGGCCGGACATCTCGTCGGCGGCGGCGCGCACCGCCTTGATGATGTTGGGGTAGCCGGCGCACCGGCACAGGTTGCCCGAGAGACCTTCCTTGATTTCCAGCTCCGTGGGGTTGGGGTTCCGGTCCAGAAGCGCTTTGGCGGCCACGATCATCCCCGGGGTGCAGAAGCCGCACTGGGGGGCGAATTTCTCATAGAAATGCCTCTGCAGGGGGTGCAGGTCGCCCGGCTCGCCCAGGCCCTCCAGGGTGGTTACCTCGGACCCCTGGACCGAAAGGGCGTTGGTCAGGCAGGCCCGCCGGAGCTGCCCGTCGACCAGGACAGAGCAGGCGCCGCAGTCCCCGCTCTCGCAGCCCACCTTGGGGCTGGTGATGTAGAGCCGCTCTCTCAGGACGGTCAAGAGGCTGGTCGTCGCCTCGACCACGACCTCGTGTTCTCGGCCGTTAACCTTGATTCTGAGCAAAGCCATCATCAGACTCCGTTAAACCAGTTGGGCCAGAGCTTGCCGGACCAGGGCCTGGGCGGCCCTCTTCCGGTACCAGGCCGTGGCCCTGGAATCGCTGATCGGGTCTGTTTCCGGAATGATCTCCTCGGCCACCCGCTCGATGAGCTCGGCCGAGAGGGCCTGGCCCTCCAGGATTCGGGCGGCGGCCCTGGAGACGGAAGGATTGGGAGCCATGGCCCCCAGAACCAGCCGGACGTTCTCGCAAACGGGGCCGGCCATTCTGATCCTCGCGGCCAGGGAGACGATGCTCCGGCTGTCGCCCTGGCGCTGCTTCAGCTTCTTCCAGGTCCACCTGTCCGCGCCGTCCAGGCAGGGAATCCTGAATTCCTTGATCAGGCCGCCGCGCCCCAGCGTCTTCTTCTTGGGGCTTAAGACGAACCGTTCGATGGGCATCCGGCCCTGGCCGTCCGCGGAGCTCATAACCACCTCGGCCCCCAGGGCCATGAGGGCCGGTATGCCGTCGGCGTTGCGCGAGCCGTTGGCCACGTTGCCGCCCAGGGTGGCGGCGTTGCGCACGGCCAAAGAGGCCATCTGGCCGCAGGCTCTGGCCAGCAGGGGCAGCCGCCTCTGGACCTCGGCCGAGGCGGTTATGCTGGCCAGTGTTGCACAAGATCCGATAATAATATGATTGTCTTCTTCAAGAATGTAGTCCAGGCCCAGCTTGCCCAGGTAGACCAGAACCTCAGTCCGCTTGCGCCGGTAGCGGTTGAACCTGACCATCAGGTCTGTTCCGCCGGCGATGACCAGGGCCTTGTGTTCCTCCGTCGCCAGCAGCGAACAGGCCTGCTTCAGATCGGTCGGCGCGAAGAAATCCTGACTCGGCATCATCACCTTCCCTTGAGTCGGCGGCCGCTTTTACCGATGGGCTGTTCGAGAACTCTCCCCTCTGTCCCGGTTAAAAACCGGCCCGGCCTAGCCCTAGCTGCACGTCTTGGGGTTGGGCAGGCCGGCCAGGCGCCGGGCGCCGTACTTGAGACCGCCGGGGAAGAGGCCCTCCAGCTCCATCAGGCTCAGGCCGCACTCGGCCTTGAGCTGGCGGTTGAGCGGCGCCCGGCCGTGGTGGTAGTAATATTCCCTGAACACCCTGATGACCCGCCACTGGGTCGGGTCCAGGTCGTCGAGGCCGCTCTCGCGGGCCAGCGCCAGGGCCAGCCCCTCGGTCCAGTCGTCCGGGTCCGATAAGAAACCCTCGCCGTCAAAGACGATCTCCCGGCCGGCAATGGACCGCACCCGCCGGCTGGGGTCGCCGGAGCCGACAACCTCCTGGGCGAGCGCGGTCACGTCTAATCAGCCCTTCCGGGCCAGGGCGGCCTTGATCTTCTCGGGCGTGGCCGGCAGATCACAGATCCTGACCCCGACGGCGTCCTTGATGGCGTTCATGATCGCCGGGGCGGTCGGGACCATGGTCATCTCGCCCACGCCGGTGGCGCCCAGGGAGCCCCTGACCCGCGGCGTCTCGCGGATGATGGTCTCCATGTCAAAGGCCGTCCGCATGGTCGGGAACTTGAAGGTGACCCAGTCCTTGGACTGGCCGTGGACGTACTCCTCCCTGAGGGCGTAGCCGGCCCCCATGTCCATGCCGCCCTCGAGCTGGCCCTCCAGGTTCTGGGGATTGATCACCGGCCCGGCGTCGACGGCCGTGGTCATCCTGAGGACCCTGACCTCGCCGGTCTCGGTGTTGACCTCCACCTCGGCCATCTGGATGTCGTGGACCTCGGACTCGAAGGACGGCCCCTGGCCGGTCTCGGGGTCTAGCGGGCCGGAGACCACCGTCTTCTTCTTGCCCAGGAAACGGTTGGGCAGGCCGGCCTTCTTGAGACCCTGGCAGGTCGGCTCCCCGGCCTGGCCCAAGGCCTCCTTGAGCTTTTCCAACGCGTCCAGCGTGGCCCCGCCGATCATGTAGGTCACCCGGCTGCCGGCGGCCGGGCCGGAGGCCGCGGTCCGGTCGGTGTCGCGGGTGACCAGCCTGACCTTGTCCAGGGGCAGGTTGAGGAAGTGAGCCGCTATCTGGGTGAGCATCGAGTCGTTGCCCTCGCCCGGATCGGCCGCGGCGGCGTAGATGGTCACCCCGTCGTCCTCATCCAGCTCCACGGCGGCCACGGCCCCGTCGCCGGGCATGGCGATGCCGAAGGAGCCGGCGCCCAGGCCCACGCCCCGCCGGACCGGCCCGTCGCTGAAGGCCTCCGCCTCACGCCGGGCTCGCTCGTAGTGGGGCCGGATGGCCTCGCACAGCTCGGGGAAGGGCCACTGCTCCACCCCCTGTCCGGTGGACTTGGTCCGGCCGGGCTGGAGGGAGTTGATCCGCCGGAACTCGAGGGGATCCAGGCCCATCTTCTCGGCCAGCATGTCCATGGCCGATTCCAGGGCGAAGGTGACCTGGGGCGGCCCGGCCCCCCGGGCGGCGCTGCCCCAGGGATTGTTGGTGTAGACCAGCTGGCCCAGGGCCCGCACGTTGGGAATGTCGTAGGACCCCGAAAGCATCCACAGAGCCCGCTTGAGCACGGTGCTGCCGATGGAGTGGTAGGCCCCGTTGTCGATGATGAAGTCGTTGGTGTAGGCGGTCAGCTTGCCCTGGGCGTCGGCGCCGAGCTTGACCTTCATCCTGAAGGGATGGCGCTTGGAGGTCATGACCATGGACTCGGCCAGGCTGGGAATGTACCTGACCGGCCGCCGGAAGTGGAGGGCCGCCGCCGCGGCGACGCCCTCGGATATGACCTCGACCTTGATGCCGAACTGGCCGCCGGAGAAGGCCTCCTCGTAGCGCATGTTCTCCCAGCCGACTCCCTCCTGGAGCTGGGCCAGGTGGAAGTGGATGTTGATGCTCCGGCCGACGACGACCAACTGGGCGTCCTCGCCCTCGCCCTCCAGGTAGGCCAGCGAGGCCTCCGGCTCCAGGGGGGCCTGGTGGTTGAACTGGGTCGAGAACTCGGCCTCGATGACCGCCGCCGACTCGGCCAGGGCCTTGTCGGCCTCGCCCTTGATCTGGGGCTGGCGAAAGCAGACGTTGGGGAAGTCCTGGTGAAGCTGGGCCGCGCCCTCGGCCATGGCCTCGGCCGGGGACTTAAGCACCGGCAAGGGCTCGTAGTCGACCTTGACCGCCTCGGCCGCGGCCAGGGCCTGGTTCCTGGTCTCGGCCGCGACAATGGCGATGGCGTCGCCCAGGTAGCGGACCCGGTCCTCGCACAGAATGGGCCGGTCAGAGACAACGAACTTGAGCCGGTTGGTGCCCTTGATGTCCTTGGCGGTCATGACGCCGGCCACGCCGGGCATCCTCTCGGCCGCCGATGAGTCGATGGCCTTGATCAGGGCGTGCTCCTGGGTGCCGCGGACCACGGCCAGCTCCAGGGCGCCCTGGAGCCTGATGTCGGCCGTGAACTTGGCCAGGCCGCAGGCCTTGAGCATGGCCGTGGGCCGGGGATGGGAGACGCCCAGCTTGGCTCCCCCGGCGTCGGGCCGGACCTGATCCGGGCTGGTCTCGCCCCTCAGGAACCGGCCGGCCAGCTTGACCGCGTCGATGATCTTGACGTAGCCGGTGCAGCGGCAGAGGTTGTGCCGGAGGGCCTGCTTGATCTCCTCGTTGCTGGGATCGGGGTTCTTATCGAGGAGGACCTTGGCGGCCAGGATCATGCCCGGGGTGCAGAAGCCGCACTGGACGGCCCCGGCCAGGACAAAGGCCTCCTGGATCAGGTGGGGATTGTCCGGGGTCCCCAGGCCCTCGACGGTGATGACCTCAGCCCCGTCCAGATCGGCCGCCTTGGTCAGGCAGGACCTGACCGCCCGGCCGTTGACGATGACCGTGCAGGCCCCGCACTGGCCCTTGCGGTCGCAGGACTGCTTGGCCCCGGTGAGATCGAGGTCCTCCCTGAGCAGGTCGAGCAGAACCCTTTCCGGGTCGACCACGAACTGCTTTGACAGGCCGTTCACTTTCAGTCTGACCTTTTTCATCGCGTTCCCCGCCTTCTGATCGTTGATCTGGTTCACTCGGCCGCCGGCCGCCCGGTTGAGCGGTTGGATCTGGGACCGACCTCGGCCTGGGGGCGGTGGGCCCCGCCGGCCAGGGTCATCTCCAGGGCCTGAATGGCAAAGGCCTCAGGGTTGGAAAGTAAAATCCTCATCGCCTCTTGGCTGGGCAGGTTCTGGACGATGTCCCTGACCGCCTCCAGGGCGGCCGCTCCGAAGGAATCGATCACCCTGGCGCAGCGGCCGATCAGTTCGGCCCGCTCCGCGGGGCTGAGGCTGAGCATCTCCTCCGCCCGGCGCGACAGCCGGTCCGTGGTCATTCTCCGCTTCCTCCTCTCCCCCGGCGGCCCGATCAGGTCCGGCCCGCGGCCGGCCCGGTCTCGAAGACAATCCCCTGGGCCAGGGGCAGTTCGTCGCCCCAGTTGATGGTGTTGGTCTGGCGCCGCATGTAGGCCTTCCAGGCGTCGGAGCCGGCCTCCCGGCCGCCGCCCGTGTCCTTCTCGCCGCCGAAGGCCCCGCCGATCTCGGCCCCGCTGGTGCCGATGTTGACGTTGGCGATGCCGCAGTCCGAGCCGGCGTGGGAGAGGAACCTCTCCGAGCAGCTCAGCGACCTGGTAAAGACGGCCGAGGCCAGGCCCTGGTCCACCCGGTTGTGAAGCTCGATGGCCTCCTCGAAGTCCTGGTACTCGACGACGTAGAGGATGGGGGCGAAGGTCTCCTCCCCCATCACGGCCAGGTCGGGAGGCGCTTCGACGATGGTCGGCTGGACGTAGAAGCCCCCTTCCAGCCCGGTTAGGGTCAGGCGCTGGCCGCCCCAGACGATCCGGCCGCCGCCTTGCTTGGCCCGGGACAGGGCGGCCAGCATGGCCTCCACGGCTTGTTGGTCCACCAGGGGCCCCATCAGGACCCCCTCCTCCAGGGGATTCCCGACCTTGACCTGCTGGTAGGCCCTGGTCAGTGCGGCCAGGAATTCCTGCTTTACCGAGCGCTGGACGATGACCCGCCTGGTCGAGGTGCAGCGCTGGCCGGCCGTGCCCACGGCCCCGAAGAGGACCGCCCTGACGGCCAGGTCCAGGTCGGCGTCCTCGGCGACGATGATGGCGTTGTTGCCGCCCAGCTCCAGCAGGGACCGCCCCAGGCGGGCGGCCACGGCCTGGCCGACCTTGCGGCCCATGGCGCAGCTCCCGGTGGCGCTGATCAGGGGCAGGCGACGGTCTTCGATCAGGGTCTGGCCGACCTCCCGGCCCGAGCCGATGACCAGGTTGAAGACCCCGGTCAGGCCGCGGGCGTCCAGGACCTCGTTGAAGATGCTCTGGACGGCCAGGGCGCAGAAGGGGGACTTGGAACTGGGCTTCCAGATGATCGTGTCCCCGCAGACGGCGGCGATGAAGGCGTTCCAGGAGTAGACGGCCACCGGGAAGTTGAAGGCGGTGATCACCCCGATCGGTCCCAGGGGATGCCACTGCTCGTACATGCGGTGCTTGGGCCGCTCCGAGTGCATGGTCAGGCCGAAGAGCTGGCGCGACAGGCCCACGGCCAGGTCGGCGATGTCGATCATCTCCTGGACCTCGCCCTCGCCTTCGGCCTGGATCTTGCCCATCTCCAGGGAGATCAGGCGGCCCAGGTCCCGCTTCCTGGCCCGGAGGGCGTCGGCCAGGTCGCGCACGACCAGGCCCCTCTGGGGCGCCGGGGTCAGCCGCCAGCGGCGGAAAGCCTCCTCGGCCGCGGCCACCACCGCCTGGCAGTCTTGGCTGGTGGCCTGGCGGATCGAGCCGATGGGCCGGCCGTCTATGGGCGAGATGGAGGCGAGCTCGGGACCGCCGGTCTCCAGCCAGCCGCCGGAAGTGCCCACCGAAGCGCCAGGGTTGATCTCCTTCAGACCCAGAGACTGAACTATCTGCTCCACGAATACTCCTCTGCCCCGGCCCCGCCGGGCGCCCCTGGTGGCACAAGCGTTTGGCGGCGGGGGGCCCGGCGGCCAGGTTGCTATGTCATTTCTGGCATAATTAAACAGGCTAGGTCGAGCCTGTCAAGAGGAACCGGGGCGGAGTTGGCTTTGAGGGGCCGGACGGAGCCGGCCCCGGAGAGGACCGAAAACGGCCTCGGCCGGCCAGGCGGATCAGACTGAGCGGGGGGCTCGGCCCGACCCCGCCTCACCCGGGGCCTTACTTCAGCCCAGGGTCATGGGGTTGAGCAGCTTGTGCCCGAGGATCGGGTTCAGGACCGGCCTGATCTCCAGGTCCAAAAGCTCCTGGATGGTCAGGTCGACCGTGACCATGACCGGGGCCGAGCCCGGGACCAGGTTGCCGCAGCGCATGTTGCCCTCTTTGTCCAGGATGAGGCCGTGAATGTGCATGAGCACCTGGCCCTCGGCATCGGTGCCGAAGATGCCCCAGCCGACGCCCAGCTCGACCGGCCCCTCCATGGTGTAGGGCGAGATTATCTCGCTGAGCGGCCGGGTCATGTCCGTGGTGTGGGGGAGCATGACCGTGGCGGCCATAAGTGAACCGATGGCGGTCACGGTCCCGGCCTTGAAGCCGTTCTCCTTGATCAGTTCGATGATGGTCTCGACGGTGTCCTCGCCCGGCTCGATCCGCGCCGCCAATACGCGGCCCGGTCGGCCCAGGCCGACCACGGCCCTTTTCTTGGACATCTCCCTCTCCTTGACAGGCTGACTCAAACCGCCGCCCCTCCGGACAACCCCCGGCCGGACGGCGCCCAGGCTCAGTCAACCACATCGGCCCGACCATTTCAATGGCCGGGCCGGGATTCGCCTCAGCTGAGCAGGTAGGGGATCTCGACGTAGAGGGCCTGCTCCGGGCACTCGACCTCGCAGGGCAGGCAGAACCAGCAGGTCCGGTACCGGCCGAAGGGCTGGCCGCAGGAGTAGCAGCGGCCGGCCTCCCGCCGGGCCGCCTCCCTGTCGAGCCCGGCCTCGAGCTCCCCGAAGTCGCCCCGGCCCCGGAAGGGCCGCCGGGGCGGGCAGACCCGCTCGTCAGTGGAGCCCCGGGAGGTGTCTATCTCGAACTCGGTCTCCACCGGGCCTCTATAGCCGCGGCCGAGGCGCAGGTGCTCGCCCTTGAGGAAGCGGTCGGCCGACTCTGCCGCGGCCCGGCCGCTAGCCATGGCCTGGACCACCGAGGAGGGACCGGAGTGGAGGTCGCCGGCGACGAAGACGTCTTCCCAGGCGGTCTGGAGGGTCAGGGGATCGGCCCGGAGGCTTTGGCCCTCTAACAGGCCGCTGCCCTGTAAAAAGGAGAGGTCGCGGCTCTGGCCCACGGCGATGATGACGATCTCGGCCGGCAGGATCCTGGTCTGGCCGGAGTCGAAGCAGGGCCTGAAGCGCCCCTGCTCGTCCAGGACGCTCAGGCAGCGCCGCAGCTCCAGGCCGCTGACCCGGCCGGCCTGGTCCAGGATGGCCCCCGGCCCCCAGCCGCACTCGAAGCTGACCCCCTCGTCCAGGGCCTCCTCCACGGCCCAGGCAAAGGCTGGCAGCTCGCCCTCGGCCTCCAGGGCCACGACCACCGCCTCGGCCGCGCCCAGACGCAGGGCGGTCTGGGCCGCGTCCACGGCCACGTTGCCGCCGCCGACGACGACGACCTGGCCGGCCATTTCAGGCCCCTGGCCGGCCCTGACCGCCCGGAGCAGCGGCAGGCCGAAGTGGACCCCTCTAAGGCTCTCGCCTTTGAGGCCCAGCCGGCCGTGGGCCCCGGCGCCGGTGGCCAGGACCACGGCGTCGTACCCGGCCCTGAGCTCGGCCAGGGAGACCTCCCGGCCCAGGCCCCGGCCGCACCTGAACTCCAGGCCCAGCTTCTCCAGCCGGCCCAGCTCGCGGTCGACCACCTCGGCCGGCAGCCTGAACTCGGGGATGGCCCAGCGGAGCAGCCCGCCCGGCTCGGCCTCGGCCTCGAAGACAACGACCTCGTGGCCCCTGACCCTGAGGTCGTGGCCGGCCATCAGGCCGGCCGGGCCGGAGCCGACCACGGCCACCTTGCGGCCGCTGTCCGGCGCCCTCTCGGGCAGGGGGTTCTCCGGGCCGCCCTCGGTCAGGTAGCGCTTGAGGGCCCGGATGGCCACGGCCTGGCCGGTCACCTGGGCCCGGTGGCAGCTCGTCTCGCAGGGCCGGGAGCAGATCCGGCCCAGTATCCCGGGGAAGGGCAGGGTCTGGCCCAGGATCTGGCGGGCCTTGTCCTCCTCGCCCCGGGCGATGAGCTGGACGTAACCCTGGGCGTTGACCTCCAGGGGGCAGGCCTGCCGGCAGGGGGCCAGTTTGAGCCTCAGGTTGTCCAGGATGCAGGTCTCGACGCAGATCCCGCAGGCGGTGCACTTGTCCCGGTCGATGACGATGTTGTCCGAAAGAGCTTCCAGGAGATTGATTCCGGCCATCTTAATTCTCTCAGAGGGTCTCGATCGCCTTGTGGGCGACCTTCACCTGGCCGGGGGCCTCGCCCCTGGTCAGGACCACGTGCTTGAGCCAGTTCCCGTCGTCGGGCTTGGGGAAATCCGAGCGGTAGTGCCACAGACCCCAGCGGCTCTCCCGCCGCTCCTTGGAGGCGGTGGCGCTCAGGGCGGCGCACTGGATGATGTTCTCGATCTCGAAGGACTTGAACAGGTCGTGGCGGCTCCCGATCCTGACCAGAGAGCGGAGGTCCCTCCGGAAGCGCTCCATCCACCACAGGGCCCGGTCGAGCTTGTATTCGTTCTTGGGCGGGACCACGTAGTCGTTGATCATCCGCCTGACCTTGTACTCGAACTCCTCGATGGGGATCCTGCCGCCGCCCTGCTCCAGCCGGGCGGCCAGGTCCCGGGCGACCTCCTCCACCCGGGCCGGGTCCAGCTCGACCCGGCCGGCCCGGGCGGCGAACCCGGTGGCGCTCTCGGCGGCGATCTGGCCGAAGACAAAGGCCCCGGTCAGATGCCCCCGGGCGACCAGGGAGGTGTCGCCGGCGGCGTAGAGACCGGGGACCGATGTCTCGGCCCGGGCGTTGACCCTGACCCCGGTCAGGCCGTGGCCGCCGCAGAGGAAGCACTCGGTCGGCCAGAGCTCGATCTCGCCCCGGCGGAAATCGACCCCCCGGCCCTTGTAGAACCTCTCCTGGGCCGGCCGCTCGGTGGAGAAGAGAATTTCCTCGACCTCCCTGATCTTCTCCTCGGGCAGGTGGCTCATGATGATCCGCATCGGCCCCTTGTCGGCCCGGTGCTGCTCGTGCATGAGCATGATCCCGGGGTGCTCCTGGTGGAACTCCTGGCCCAGGGCGTTGAGCAGGTGGGCCCCCCTGGTCAGGGTGATGTAGAGGAGGGGGGCGTTGATGTCCTTGACGATGTAGTAGGTCAGGGTGTATTCGAAGCCGCTCAGCTCGGCCCCGGCGTTGTAGGCCAGGCAGTAGCCGTCGCCGGTGTTGCCCGGGAAGTCGTAGACGCCGTAGAGGTGGCCGTTGTTGGGCAGGCCGAAGCGGGCCGTGCCGCCGGCGGTGAGGATGACCGCCTTGGCCCGGCAGACGACCAGCTCCCCGGTCCTGACGTTGAGCCCGATGACGCCGCTGACCCGCTCGCCGTCCTTGAGCAGGCTGAGGGCCATGGTCCGGTTGAGGACCCTGACCCCCAGGTCGAGACAGCGGCGGGCCAGGATGGTCTTCAGCTCCGGCTCCTTCATGGTCACGCAGAACTTGCCCTTGGGATGGACCTGGAGGACCTCGTAGTCGCCCCGCTCGTCCAGGGGGAAGCAGACCCCCCAGGACTCCAGCTCCTTGAGCAGGCCCCAGCTCCGCTGGGCCATGACCTGGGCCACCGGCTCGTCCATGATCCCCTGGCAGGCGATCCGGTTTGACTCGACGTAGAGCTCGGGCGTGGTCAGGCCGGGGATGGCCACGATGTTGAGGGCGTCCATGCCCCGGGCGATGCAGCCGGAGTACTTGATCTGGCCCTTTTCCAGGACCAGGACCTTCTGTCCCGGGTCGAGCTCCTTGGCCCTGATGGCGGCCATGGCCCCGGCGCTGCCGCCGCCGATGACCAGGACGTCGGAGTCGATGACAGGGTAGTCCAGTCTCATGCCGCTTCCTTCCAACAGCTTAACAGGTCTGCTGCCGAATGTCAGAGCAGCAGCTCGGTCTCCTCGGTGATCTTGTGGCGCAGCTCGAGAAACTCGACGTCCATGTGCTCCCGCGGCCGGGGCAGGGTCACCTGGTAGGTGGACTTGAGCCGGCCGGGCAGCTTGCCCACCATGGTGATGATCCTGTCGCCCAGGTAGATGGCCTCGTCGATGTTGTTGGTCACGAAGATGACCGTCCTCTTCTCGGCCTCCCAGATGCGCACGGTCTCCTGCTCCATCAGGTAGCGGGTCTGGGCGTCCAGCTGGCCGAAGGGCTCGTCCAGGAGCATGACCTTGGGGTTGTTGGCGTAGGCCCGGGCGATGCCGACCCGCTGCTTCATCCCGCCGCTCAATTGATGGGGGTAGGCCTTCTCGAAGCCCTCCAGGCCGACCAGCTTGATGTAGTGGCCGGCGATCTCCCGGCGCTCGGCCTTGGGCACGCCCCTGAGCTTGGGGCCCATCTCGACGTTGCCCACGACCGTCCGCCAGGGGAAGAGCATGTACTTCTGGAAGACCAGGCCCCTATCCGGGCCGGGTCCGGTCACAGGCTGGCCGTCCAGACTGACCCGGCCGGTGGAGGGCGTCTCCAGCCCGGCCATGATCCGGAGCAGGGTCGTCTTGCCGCACTGGCCCGGCCCGACGATGACCAGGAACTCGTTCTCCTCCACGGCCAGGTCGATGGACTCCAGGACCGGTATGGTCACCGTGCCGTAGCGCTGCGTGAAGATCTTGCTCACGTCCTGGCAGACGATCTTGGGCTGGTCGGGACTCATTGAGGCAGCTCCCTCTTCCAGGGGCAGATGACCTTCTCGACCTTGTTCAGGATCAGGCTGAGCAGCCCGGCCACCAGGGCGATGACGACCATGCCGCCGATGATCATCGCCGGATTGAAGACCTTCATCCCCAGGATGATGATGTAGCCCATGCCCGAGCGGGCCCCGACCAGCTCGGCGGCCAGGACGCAGCCCCAGGCCACGCTGAGGGCGATCTGGAAGCCGGCGAAGAGGGCCGGAAAGCCGGCCGGGAAGGTCACCTGGAGGAGCTCCTGGCGCCGGTTGCCGCCCAGCATCCTGATGGCGTCGTAGAGGGCCGGATCGACCAGCCTGATGCCGTTGTAGGAGTTGATCAGGGCCGGGACAAAGGCGCCGACGACGATGATGAAGACCTTGGACTCCTCGCCGATGCCGAACCAGAGAATTGACAGCGATATCCAGGAGATGGGCGGCATGGGCTTGATCAGGTCGAAGACCGGCTTGACCGCGGCGTTTATGTACTTGTTCAGGGCCATGAACAAACCTAGGGGCACGCCGATGATCAGGCCGATGGCGAAGCCGATCAGGACCCGGCGCAGGCTGGCCCAGAGGTGGCCCCAGAGGGTCTTCCCGGCCAGGCGGTCGCCGCTGAGGCGGACCATCTCGGCCCAGACCTCAGCCGGGGTGGGCAGGAACTTGGCGATGGAGCTGTGCAGGGCGGCCCAGTGCCAGATCAGCAGAAAGCCGATGACCGAGAGCCCGTAGAGAACGTAGCGGTTGTGGAAGAAGGCCCACAGCCTGGCCCCCAGGCCCGACTGGTAGACCCTGGGATTGAGTCCGACCGCGGCTTCGGCTGGCCCGTTCAACTGGCGCTCCCTCCCCTCTCCAGGCCGGCGGTCAGCTTCTTCTCGATCCAGTCGATGAGGATGCCGATGCCGAAACCGGTCAGTCCGACCATGAGCATGCCCAGGACGATCATGTCCGGTCTGAGCAGCCGGCGGCCCATGTTGATCAGGAAGCCCAGGCCCGTGTCCGAGGCGATCAGCTCGGCCGCGACCAGGGTGGTCCAGGCCAGGGCCAGGGCAATCTGGAGACCGCCGAAGACCATGGGCAGGGCCGAGGGGATGCAGATCTTGGTGAAGATTTGCCAGTCCGAAGCGCCGTAGGTCCGGGCCATCTGGATCAGGGTCGGGTTGGTCATGCGCACGCCGGTGTAGGCGTTGATGACGCAGGGCACCACCGCGCAGGCCCAGATGATGAAGACCTTGCCGCTCATACCGATGCCGAACCAGAATATGGCCAGCGGGATCCAGGCCACCGGCGGGATGGGACGGATCATCTCGAAAAGCGGCCTGGCCAGACCCTCGGCCACGACGAACCAGCCCATGAGCAGGCCCAAGGGGATGCCGATGATCAGGGCCAGGAGGTAGCCGATGAGGGCCTCGCCCAGGCTGACCACGGTGTGGATCCAGAGCACCGCTCCGTCCGGCTGGGCCTGGGTCAGCTTGGCGATGAAGAGCTTGCCCACCTCTGAGGGCGTGGCCAGCAGAACCCGGGGCACGATCCCGGTGTCGACCAGAAGCTGCCAGACCACAAAAAAGGCGACCAGGCTCAGGTAGGGCAGTATCTTGAGCAGCCTGGGTTCTCTTTCCTGAGCTTCGGGCTTCATGCCAGACTCCCTCTCGGGTTCGGGCCGGGACCGCCGGCGGCCCCGGCCCTGGGTCTTAAGGCCCGGGCGGCTACATGCCCGCGGCCAGCTTCAGGAACTTGTCGGTGATGAACGGGGTGCTCATGACCTTCTCCCGCTCCTGGGCGGTGAAGCGCTTGTTGTCGGTGAAGAAGGTGGACAGGCCGTCCATCCATTCGTAGGCCTGGCTCTTGCCCTTGGAGGCGTCGAAGACCTCCAGGTTGCGCTTGAGGTCGTACATGGGATGGAGGTCGATGTCCATGTCGATCATCTCTTTGCTCAGCTCGATGCCGGCCCAGTCCTTGAGGAACTTCTGGTACTGGGCGGCCTGGGCGTGGAGCTCCTTCTTCTGGCGATCGACCTGGCCGAAGTACATCTTCAGGTAGCGGGCCACCCGGTCGGGGTACTTCTCGCCATACTCCTTGCTGGTGATGAAGACCAGAGGCACCGTGGCGGCGCAGTCCTCGCCGTTGGAGACCTTCTTCCAGCCCTTGGCCAGGCCGGACATGGTGAAGGGGGCCCACAGGGCCACGATGTCGCCCTTGCCGGCCTCGAAGGCGGCCACGGCCTGGCCCTGCTCCATGTTCAGCAGCTTGACGTCGCTGTCCTTGAGGCCCAGGCGCTTGAGCCAGGTGCTCAGGACATAGTGGCCGGCCGAGACCGTGGTCACCAGGATGGTCTTGCCCTTGACCAGATCGGCCGAACCGTACATATTAGGATACTTGGGGTTGGCGCCCTTGACCTTCATGATGGGGCTGTCTGGACGAACCATGATGTTGACGTTGAAGGCGTCATCATGGGTCATCCCAATCATGTAGGACTGGTAACGGAGTGCGGCCATGACCATGGGCACCGCACCAAGGGCGCCAACATCCCACTGTTTGGCCGGGAGGGCTTCGACCTGGACCATGCCGGAGTCGAAGTAGGACATCTCCAGCTCCAGGCCCGCCTTCTTGTCGATGCCCTCCTGGATCGCCTGCCAGGTCAGGAACGACTCGAACTCCGGCTGGTGGCTGATCTTCATCTTGATCAGGTCCGCCGCCAGGGCTGCCCCGCCGCCCAGGGCCAGAATCAACCCCAGGACGCCGACGATGAGGGTTAGCCGCAAACGTTTCGCCTTCATCTCCATCCTCCTTTACCCTTAGGTCAAAAAGTTAACCTTTCCACGACCCTGTCCGCCGTGACCGACTCCGATTCCTCCGGCCGCCCTCACCACCAGCGGATGAGGTCGGTGACCTCCTGCCTCATTTTGATGAAATCCGGATCCAGGTAGTGCCTGGGCCGGGGCAGGTCCACCGCGACCTCGGCCTTGATCTTGGTCGGCTTGTTGCTCAGGACCAGGATGCGCTCGCCCAGGTAGACCGCCTCCTCGATGTTGTGGGTGACGAAGATGATGCTGCTCTTGAGCTCCTGCCAGAGGCGGATGAGCTCGTCCTCCAGGTAGTAGCGGAGCTTGACGTCCAGCTGGCCGTAGGGCTCGTCCATGAGGAGCAGGTCGGGCTGGGTGACGAAGGCCCGGCTGACGGCCACCCGCTGCTCCATGCTGGCCGAGATCTGGTTGGGGAAGAGGTCGGCGCAGTCGGCCAGGCCGACCAAGTTGAGGACCCGCTCCAGCCTGGCCCGCCTCTCCTGGGCCGGAACGCCCTTGACCTTCATGCCGAAGGCCACGTTCTCCCTGACCGTCAGCCAGTGCATGGACGAGGGCTCCTGGAAGACGAAGGCCACGTTGTGCCGCCGGGGATCGGCCTCCTGGCCGTCGATCAGGATGTGCCCCTTGGTGGCCGGCAGGAGCTTGGAGAGCACGTTCAGAAAGGTGGTCTTGCCGCAGCCGGTCGGACCGACGATGCACAGGAACTCGCCCCGGCCGACGGTGAAGCTTATGTCGTCCAGGACCAGCAGGTCGCCGAAGCTCTTGGTCAGACCGTTGACCTCGATCCTGGTCTCTCTCTCTGCCCGGGTGTTCAATTGCCTCTCCCGACCCGGGCCGATCAGTCGCCATACTCGGCGTCTGGAATGGCCAGGGCGGAGTCGATGACGCTCATGGCGTGATCGATCTCGTCCCGGGTGACGTTCAGGGGCGGGGTCAGGACGATGACGCTGGCCGCGCCGGCCATGATGTAGACCCCGTCCTGGAGGCACTTGGCCAGGAACTTCATCTTGGCCGTCGGGGGCCGCGGCGGCTCCATGAGGGCCTCGTGGATCGGCTCCCTGGTCTTGCGGCTCTTGACCAGCTCCAGGCCGCAGAAGAGGCCCTTGCCCCGGACCTCGCCCACGCTGGGGTGCTTGTCCATGAGCTGGCGCATCTTGTCCATCAGGTACTCGCCCATCTTGGCCGCGTTCTCGATGAGGTTGTCCTCCTGGTAGGCCTGGATGGTCGCCGCCCCGGCGGCCATGGCCAGGGCGTGGCCGGAGTAGGTGTGGCCGTGCAGGTAGGGCAGCTCCTCGAACTTCCCGGCGATCCAGGCGCGCATGGCCGTGGCCCCCAGGGGGACGTAGCCCGTGGTCACGCCCTTGGCCATGGTCATCATGTCCGGGACCACGCCCCAGTGGTCCACGCCGAACCACTTGCCGGTCCGGCCGAACCCGGTCATGACCTCGTCGGAGATGAGGATGACCTCGTGCCGGTCGCAGATCTCCCTGACCAGGGGCCAGTACTCCTCAGGGGGCACGATGATCCCGCCCGGCCCCATGACCGGCTCGGCGATGAAGGCGGCCACCCGCCGCCCCCCGCCCTCGCGGAGGATGATGTCCTCGACGTGCTTGGCGCACTGGATGTCGCAGCCGGGATAGGTCACCCTGAAGGGGCAGCGGTAGCAGTAAGGCTCCAGGCAGTGGATCACCCCGGGCACGGCCGGCTCGTAAGCCCAGTTGCGGAAGTCGGCCGCCAGGGACATGGCCCCGTAGGTCGAGCCGTGGTAGGCCCGGTAGCGGGAGATTATCTTGCTCTTGCCCGAGACCAGGCGGGCGATCTTCATCGCCCCCTCGTTGGCCTCGGCCCCGCCGGTGGAGAAGAAGACCTTGGTCACGTCGCCGGGGGTGATGTCGGCGATGAGCTTGCCCAACAAGGCCTTGGGGGCGGTGGCGAACTGGGAGTTCATCACCGGCAGCCGGGCCGCCTGCTCGCAGATGGCGGCCACTACCCGCTCGTCGCAGTGGCCCAGGTTGCTGAAGACGAACTGGGAGGTGAAGTCCAGGTACTGCTTGCCCTCGGCGTCCCAGAAGTAGGAGCCCTTGGCCCGGTCGGCCACCAGGGGCTTGAGCCCTTTCTGGGGCGTCCAGGGGGTCAGAACGTATTTCCTCTCGTATTCCCTGATTGTCTCCGCGTCCAGATTGATCGACATTCTCCCCTCCTTGGCCGCCGCGAATAACCGCGGCCACTGGGCCGGGTCGGCCTCTCAGATCTCCCGGTAGACGAAACGCTCGTCGGTGCGCACGTAAGCCAGCCGGTACTCGTAGGGCCGCTCCTTGTAAGTGATGGCCAGCATCTCGACGCGCAGAAGAGGGTGGCCGGGCCGAACCTGCAGCAGCTCGGCCACCTCGCCCGGGGCGGCCACGGCCCCGAACAGCTCCTCGTTCTTGACCGTGGGCAGCCCGTAGCACTCCTCGATGGCGTGGTAGAGAGTGATCTTCTCCAGGCTGCCCTTCAGCTTCTCGTCCAGGCCGGGCAGCAGGCCCTGGGGCAGGTAGGAGTCGTTGTAGACGACCGGCTTCTCGCCCATCAGGAAGAGGCGCCTGATCCGGTAGAGCTTCTGGTTGAGCCTGGCCGAGAGGTGGCCGCTGACCGGCTCGAAGCCGGGGACAATCTCGATGTCCAGGAGCTTGACCTTGAGGTCGGCCTCCTCGTCCTTGAGGCGGCTGAAGAGGCGGTAGTAGCGCAGGCTGCCCCGGCGGAGGGTGGTCCCGGCCACGAAGGTGCCCTTGCCCTGGACGCGGTAGAGGTAGCCCTCGCCGACCAGGTTGAGCATGGCCCTCTTGACCGTGCCCAGGCTGACGCCCTGGTCTTGGGCGATCACCCGCTCCGGCGGAATGCTCTCCCCCGGGGCGAAGACCCCGTTCTCGATGTCCCTGAGCAGGGCCTGCTGGAGCCGGTAGTAGACCGGGATCGGCTCCCGCCTGGTTCTGTCTCTGTCGGCCAGGGTTTTCTTGGTCATTCCCGGTCCTCGCCCCCGCCTCTTTGCCCCCGGCGGTCAATCTCTCGGTCCGGTCGAGGAGACGGCCGGACGGACCGATCCGCCCGACCAGCCCCCCTGACTCCCCCCGGACCTCGATCAGCCGACAACATGGGCTTCTCCAGAAATTGATATAGACGACTAGACAACTACCATACTAAGCCGAAGATTTTTTCCTTGGCAAGGAAAAAATCGAAGCCCGCCCCGGAGAGCGGCGGCCGGCGGTCACCGGGCCAGTCAGGCCCCGGGCCGCGTTTTCGGCAACGGCTCAGAGAGGCCCCGCCGGCCCGGAGGAGCACATTGGGATTGACGCGGCGGCCCGGCCGAAGATAGGTTGGATTTAAGAGGGCGGGCGCGCGGCGGCCGAGTGGCCGGGGCCGTCACTCTGACGACAACCTCATTAATGTTGACCGGCTCCCCGGGGGCGTCTCCAGCCAGAGCTGATCGGCTGGCCCTGAGACCGGCGAGGAGCCGCAGGCAGCCGGATTTCGGCTGAAAACACGGGAGGGTTTAGTCGTGAGAAAAGCCTTATTCTGCCTGGTTCTGGCAACCGCCCTTGTCTCAACCCTCGGCCCGGCCTTGGCCGAGGACAAGTACCCCTCCAAGCCGATCACCTACATCATATCCTTCAACCCGGGCGGCGAGTCCGACATCACCGCCCGCCTCCAGGAGAAGCACCTGGAAAAGGCCCTGGGCGTGCCCATCAACGTCACCCACAAGCCCGGCGGCGGCGGGGCCGTGGCCTGGAGCGAGTTCCAGCGCACGGCCAAGCCGGACGGCTACCAGATCATCGGGGTCAACATCCCCCACATCATCGGCCAGCCGCTGCTGCGCAAAGACGCCGGCTACGAGACCGACGGCTTCGAGCTGATCATGTGGTTCCACTTCACGCCCAACGCCTTGTTGGTCAGCAATGACAGCCCCATAAAGAGCCTCAAGGACTTCATCGAGTACGCCAAGAAGAATCCCAAGGCCGCCACCGTGGGCGGGAGCGGGACCTACAGCGCCAACCATCTGGAGGCGCTCCGCCTGGAGAAGGCGGCCGGCATCCAGACGACTTACGTCCCCCACACCGGCACCGGTCCGGTCGTCCCGGCCCTCCTGGGCGGCCACCTGACCGCGGCCATGAACTACTCAATGCTCGGGGTCCAGTACAAGGACAAGGTCCGCGCCCTGGCCGTGGCCGCGGAGGAGCGGGTCGAGACCCTGCCCGACGCGCCCACCTTCAAGGAGCTGGGCTACGACATCGTCGGCGGGGCCTTCCGGGGCGTGGCCGCGGCCAAGGGCACGCCCAAGGAGATCGTGGACAAGCTGGCCCAGGCCTTCAGCGACGTCAACAAGATCATCGCCGAGAAGCAGGTCGCCCTGGGATTCGTCATGACCTACGCCACCGGCGACAAGGCCCAGGCCCTGGTGGAGCAGATGAAAGCGGCCTACAGCGACATCCTCAAGGAGATCGCCGCCAAGAAGAAGAAGTAGGCCCGGACCCACCTGAACTGAAGGGCGCGAACCCGAGCCCGGGGCTCGGGTTTGCGCCCCGATATCCGCCCGGGGAACCGGCTCTTACCCCGAAGGGGCTGCGATGGACCTCTTCCTGGCCACCCTAGTTCAGCTCATCGACCCGATCATCATCCTGACCATCTTTGCCGGCGTAACCGCCGGGCTCTTCGCCGGGGCCATGCCCGGCCTGACCGCGACCATGGCCCTGGCCGTGCTCCTGCCCTTCACCTTCACCCTGCCGCCCCTGACCGGGCTGGTCGCCCTGGGGGCCGTCTACATGGGGGCCATCTACGGCGGCTCCTTCGCCGCCATCATGGTCAACACGCCCGGCACCCCCTCCTCCATCGCCACCGCCTTCGAGGGCTACCCCATGGCCAAGCAGGGCCGGGCCATCGAGGCCATCTACGTGGCCACCATCGCCTCGGCCATCGGCGGCCTGGCCGGGGTCTTCTTTCTCCTCCTCCTCTCCCCGCCCCTGGCCCGCCTTTCGCTTCGCTTCGGGCCGGCCGAGTACTTCTGGGTGGCCATGCTGGGCCTGACCCTCATCGCCACGCTCTCGGAAGGCTCCGTAATGAAGGGCCTCCTGGGCGGGGCCCTGGGCATGATGCTGGGGACCATCGGCGTGGCCCCCATCGGCGGCGAGACCCGCTTCACCTTCGGCCTGCCCGTCCTGCAGGGCGGGGTGGAGATGATCGTCGCCCTGATCGGCCTCTTCGTCCTGCCCGAGCTCTACGGCATGGCCGCCCAGGGCAAGGCGGCCCTGATCGAGGTCTCGCTCGACTCCAGGGAGCGGAGCTCTTTCTGGCACGTCTTCAGGCGGATGATGGCCATGCCCGGCAACCTGATCCGTTCCTGCGTCATCGGCGAGATCATCGCCATCATCCCTGGCGCCGGCGGCAACATCGCCAACCTGGTGGCCTACAACGAGGCCAAGCGGGCCTCGCGGCACCCCGAGCGCTTCGGCAGTGGGACCATCGAGGGCCTGGTGGCCACCGAGTCCAGCAACAACGTCACCGTGGCCGGCTCCATGGTCCCCCTGCTGACCCTGGGCATCCCCGGAGCGCCGCCGGACGCGGTCATCCTGGGCGTGCTCCTCCTCCACGGACTCAGGCCGGGCATCGAGCTGTTCACCACCAGCGGCAAGCTGACTTACGGATTCATCATCTCCATGGGCCTGGCCGCCCTGGCCATGGTCCCGGTGGGCATGCTGGGCGGCCGCCTGATCTACCGGGTCATCCTCAGGACGCCCTACTACTTCCTGGTCCCGACCATCGCCCTGGCCACCATCCTGGGCACCTTCGCCCTGAGAAACAGCGCGACCGACGTCCTGATCATGCTCATCCTGGGCACCCTGGGCTATCTGCTCAAGCAATTAGGCGTGGCCCCGGCGCCCATCGTCCTGGGCCTCATTCTGGGGACCATCGCCGAGGTCGGCTTTGTCCAGACCATGCTCGGCGGGGCGGCCTACCGCTTCCCGATCCTGAGGCTCTTCGAGAACCCCCTGTCCCAGATACTCATCGCCATGACCGCCTTTTCCGCGGCCTGGCCTTACCTGCAGGCCCTCTACCGCCGCCTGCGCTCGGGCGGGGGAAAAGGGGAGAACGGCTCATGACCAGGAGCGTCAACAGCGACCTCATCGCCGGCTCCATCGGCCTGGCCGCCTCGGCGGTCTTCTGGTTCTCCATCGAGGAAGAGGTCATGCCCATCAGCATCATGTTCCCCCGGGCCATGACCCTGATCATGGCCGCCGTCTCGGTGGGGCTCCTGATCAAGGCCTTTGTCCGGCCCAGCCTTAAGGTCCTCTTCGCCGAGGGGGACAACCGCCGGGTGGCGGTCACCGGCCTGGCCCTCTTCGGCTGGGGCGTGGCCATAAGCTACATCGGCTTCTTCGTCTCCAGCGTCCTGGCCATCACCTTCATCAGCTACTACCTGGCCCTGGCCCGCCGCCGGGTCAGCCTCGGCCGGCTGGCCGTCTGGCTGGTCATCGCCGTCGCCGAGGTGGGCTTCTTCTACCTGATCTTCACCGAACTGCTCCACGTCCCCCTCCCCGAGGGCCTCTTTCTCTGAGGGGCCTCCGCGGCCTTGGGCCGATAACTGGCTTAGGAAAGGCGGGCCGGGCCGATCAGTCCCGGGGCGCGGTGAGCCTGGTTTAATTTCCGCTCGGATCGATGGCCCGTGAGATGTTGACCCGGGGGGTGACCAGGCCGGACTTGGGGTCCCGGATCGGGTCGCCGTTCTCGACCAGGCGGCGCTTCAGCTCGGCCACGGACAGGTAGCGGCCCAGGCTGGCCCTGGCCCAGCTCTGGACCACCGCCGCCGCGCCGGCGGCGTAAGGGCAGGCGGCCGAGGTGCCGCTGAAGGTGGCCGAGTAGCCGAAGTGGGGCTGGGGCACCGAGGCGTAGTTGGCCGGGGCCAGGAGGTCCAGGGTCGCGGCCGAGTTGGAGTAGCAGGCCACTAGGTCCCGCTCCGGGGCGGTGTCAAAGCAGGCCTTGGACGTGCCGGGGCAGGCGGAGTGATAGGTTCCGATGCAGGACTGGCTGCTGATGCAGCTCTTGTGAGGGGCCAGCTGGGCGTCGTAGACCGCTCCCACCGAGATGGTGTTGCTGTAGCAGGCCGGCCAGCTCAGGCCGTCGCAGAAGCCGTCGTTGCCCGCGACGACGAAGACGGCTATGCCGTTGGCCACGACGTTCCTGATGGCCGCGAAGCCCAGCGGCTCTATGCTGTCGCAGTGGCCGGAGAAAGCGTAGCCGGCCGCCGAGAGGGAGATGGAAATGACCTTGATCGGGTAGGCGTGGTTGTCGCTGCCGTGGCTCAGACACCAGTCCAGAGCCCTGACGATGGCCGAACAGGGGAAGCGGTTCTCGGAGTCGGCCACCTTGAGGGCGTAGAGCTTGGCCTGGGGCGCCACCCCGCCGACGTAGCTGCCCCGGCCGGTGTTGAGTCCGGCGGCGATGCCGGCGCAGGCCGTGCCGTGGCCGGCCGTGGGCGGGCAGAGGGAGTCGTCCAGGGGGTCGGGGTCGCTCTCGCCGAAGTCGTAGCCGCCGATGACCTGGCCGTTGGGAAAGTCGCCGCCGCCCAGGGCCGGGTGGCTGTAGTCGATCCCGGCGTCGATGACGGCGATGCCCACGCCCCGGCCGCCGCAGGACTCGCGATAGGGGCCGGGATTCATCAGGGGGATGCCCTCGGCCGTGGCCGGGACCAGGTATCTGTCCGCCTCAATGAGGGCCACGTCGTCCAGGGCGGCCAGGTCCTTGAGGCTGGCCAGGTCGACCTCGGCCCCGAAGGCGGGGAGGTTGTCCAGCTTGAAGAGGGGCCGGCACTTCCGGGAGTCGAGCTTGGCCCGGGCCGTCTGGATTGATCTGGCCACGGCGGCCTGGTGGGCGGCCAGGAGGGACTTGTCGCCCCGGAAGTCTATCCCGGTGAGGGCCTGGTGGCCCTTGAGCAGGACCATGACCCTGACCGGCTCCCGGCCCTCTCGGGCCTTGGCCAGCAGGCCCGGCGAGATAATCTTCTCCTGTCCCGGGAACCCGGCCCAGGCCGGGCCGCAGGCGGCGAAAAAAAGAAGCAGACCGGAAAAGAGCGCCAGCGCCCTCTTCCAGAGCCCCGCTTGTATGGCCCCCCCGAGCCAGTTCATGTTGACTTAAGACTAAAGCAGAAGCCGGCCAACTTGTCAATTACATTTCAAATACCGATTGAATAATTATTGGGCGAATGACCAGGAACTCGCCGGCCCGGCCCGCCTCGGCCGGGCTGCCCCGGGGCCGGGAAGGCTCTGTTATAATGTAGTGTGCTTCCTGGTGATTGGGGGATTGGTCGAGTGAGTCCGTCCCGCGCGCTTCGGCTGGGGCTGGTCCTGGTCCTGCTCCTGGCCGCCTCCACATGCCTGGCCGGCCAGACCGGCCCGGGCAAGGTCAAGATGACCCTGGCCCGGGTGCGGCACTGGGCCTACGTCCTCCAGAACGTGGACAGCCGGCTGGTCAGGGACCAGCTCGTCGGCTCCCACTTCGACCTCTACGTCCTGGAGCCGGTGGTCACCGAGCAGGGCCGGGCCGGGTTCGACATCGCCGGGCTTATAAGGGACATCAGAAACCACAACATCAGGACCAGGGGCGTCGACCCCCTGATCCTGGCCTACGTGGACATCGGCCAGGCCGAGACCTGGCGCTGGTACTTCCAGCCCGGCTGGCGGGTCGGCCAACCGGAGTGGATCGTCGGCCGGGACCCGGACGGCTGGGAGGGCTGCCTGACCGTGGCCTACTGGCACCCTGACTGGCGGGACATAGTCATCTACGGCCGCCAGGGCCGAAGTCACCTGGAGGCGACCTTGCGGGCCGGCTTCGACGGGGTTTACCTGGACTGGGTCGAGGCTTTCAGCGACGAGCAGGTCAGGGCCAGGGCCCAACAGGACGGGATCAACCCGGCCGCGGCCATGCTCGAGTTCATCGCCCGGCTGAGGCGGCAGGCCCGCTCGGGCTCGGCCAACGCCAACCGGGACTACCTGGTCGTGGCCCAGAACGGGGCCGATCTTTACGAAACCAACCCTGGGCGCTACCGGGAGGTGATCGACGCCATCAGCCAGGAGGGAATCTGGTACGACGGCGACGGCGGCTTCGACGACTGGTTCGATCCGGCCGGCTACAACACCCCGACCAACGACCTCTACCCCGGCTACACCCAGGAGCTCCTGGCCCTCCTGGCCCCGATGAAGCTCCACCTGCCCGTCTTCTGCGCCGAGTACGCCCAGGACGCGGGCGGGCTGAGGCGGGCCGCTGAGGTATACCAGCGCCTGGCCCCGGCCCAGGGCTTCATCCCCTACTGCACCCGGCGCTCCCTGTCCCGCCTCTCCAAGACGCCCTACCCCTGGGGCTACAGCCCCAGGGACTACTGATCAGCCCGGACCGGCTCAGCGCCCCTTGGACGCGGCCTGGCCGATCTCGGTCACGGCCTGGTCGACGCACTCCTGGACGGCCTTGGTCATGGCCTCGGCCACGGCCTCGGTGCTCGACGAGGCCGCCTTCATCTCCCGGCTGATCTGGCCGGACCAGATGGTCTGGTGGGCCCGGCCGTCCTCCAGCTCCAGCCAGAGGGCCACCTGGGCCCACCAGCCGTCGTCCTTGTCCACCTCCTCGAACCTGAGCAGCCGGCCCCTCAGGGTCAGGTCGGCGCCGCTCAAGAGGCGGTCGGTGACCACCCTCTCGAACAGCCCGGCCGCCCGCAGGCCCAGGACCAGGTGGCGTCCGACCAGCTCAACGGGCGAGGCCTCCCAGAGCCGGTAGGGGTACTGCTGGAGGGCCACCTCGGAGGTGCGGTAGATGATGTTGGGCTGAAGCAGGGCCTCGGGCGCCTTGAGCGGCTCCACGGACAGGCCGAGAGGCAGCCGCTGGGCCTCGGTCCGGGGCGGCGGCGGCGTGTAGTCGACCCGGTAGTAGACCGTCTGCGGCATCGGGGCGCAGCCGGCCAGCAGGAGCAGGCTCAAGCTCAACCAGACCAGTCTCTTCATCTGATTCCCCCTTTGGCTCCTCTTCAGGGGCGGCCGCCGCCGGGCGGGCGGAGCAGCACCCCGGGATTGTCCCTCAGCCGCTGGCTCATGATCAGGAGGTTGCGGCTTATCTCGGCCAGGTTGTGGGCGGTGGCGACTATCTCCTCCAGGGAGATGTCGGCCGCCTTCTGCCCCTTCCTGGTGATCTCGTCCACCCGGCCCATGACCGCGTCGGCCTTGCTGACCACCGCGCCGGTCTGCTGGAGAACCTGGTCCCCGCGGCTGGCCGCGGCCTCCACCTTCTCCATGGCCCGCTCGCCCTTGCTCAGAATGCTGGCCGCCTTCTTCTGGTTCTCCTCCACGGCCGAGGTGATCATCCTGGCCAGGCGCTCGGCCGCCTCGTCAGCCTTCTTGAGCCGATCGCGCAAGGTGGTCAGGCTCTCCCGGACCAGACCCTGGTCCTCGTCCAGGGCCTGGCCGGCCCGGGCCACGATCTGATCCACCTGGCCCATGATTCCCACGGCCTGGCCCATGATCTGGTCGGCCTGGACCATGATTATCCCGGCCTGGTCCATGATCGCGTCGCCCTTGCCCAGGATGCCGGCCACCTTGGCCTGGTCCGTCTCGACCGCTTCGACGAGCAGCCGGCCCAGGCGGTCGATGGACTCGCCGGTCTTCTTGAGTTGATCGCGGACCAGGGTGAGGCTCTCCCGAACCAGGATCTGATCCTCGCCCAGGGCCTGGTCGGCCTTGAGCACGAACTGGTCCACTCGAGCCATGACCGCGCCGGCCTGGGTGATGAACTCCCCGAGCTGATCCAGGAGGCGATCGCCCTTGGTCAGGACGCTGACTATCTTGGCCTGGTCGACCTCGACCGCCTCGATGACCAGCTTGGACAGCCGGTCGAGGGACTGGTCGGCCTTGCGGAGCTGATCCCGGAGCAGAACCAGGCTCTCGCGCACGTAGCCCTGGTCCTCGGTCAGGACATCGGAGGCCCGGGTCACGAACTTGTCCAGCTGGCCCACGACCGACTGGAACTGGGCCGAACTGGTCAGGATGTCGGTCAGGATCTGGTCCACCGAGGTCCGCCACTTCTCGCTCGACTGGCTCAGCTTGGACATGCTCTCGCGGTTGATGACCACCTGGACGTCGGACAGGAGGGCCTCGACCCGGCCGGCCAGCCGGGAGACCGAGGTGATGGCCTCGCCCATGTCCAGGCTCTCCACCGAGGGCACCAGGCTGCCCGGGGCCAGGTCCTTGCCCCCGGGCTGATCGACGTAGAGCATGAGAAAGGCGTCGCCGATGAGGCCCTGGCGGGCGATGCCGGCCGTGGCCCCCTCCTTGAGCCCCTGGCCCTCCTCCAGCCCGAAGACGACCTCGACCCGGCTGTTGTCCTCGACCAGGTAGACCCTGCTGACCTGACCGACGCTGACCCCGTTGAGCCGGACCACCGTGCCCGGCTCGACCCCGGCCGTGGCCTTGAACCGGGTCCGGTAATCGATCCTGGTCTTCCAGGGCGCGAAACCGCTGATCAGGACGACGAAGACGCTCAGCACGCCCAGGGCGACCAGGGTGAAGGCGCCGGCTTTGATCTCCTCTTTGGCCATGGACTCACACCTCCGCGGTCAGGGAGCGCAGATACTCCTCGGCGTCGTACTTCATCTCCTCGGGCTGCCGGTCCAGGAACTGCCGCACCCGGTTGCTCTGGTTGGCCTTGAGCTCTTCCAGGCGGCCGCTGAAGATGATGCGGCCCTTGTCGATCATGAAGACCCAATCGGCGATGGTGAAGAGGCTGGCCAGCTCGTGGGTGACGACGACGATGGTCATGTTGAAGGTCTCTTTGAGCTCGATGAGCAGCCGGTCCAGGCCGGCCGCGGTGATCGGGTCCAGGCCGGCCGAGGGCTCGTCCACGTAGAGGATCTCCGGGTCCATGGCCAGGGCGCGGGCCAGGCCGGCCCGCTTCTTCATGCCGCCGGAGAGCTGGTCGGGCATCAGGTCGCCGAAGCCGGCCAGGCCGACCTGCTCCAGCTTGAGGCGGGAGATGATCGAGATGACCGAGTCGTCCAGTTCGGTCATCTCCTTGAGGGGCAGGGCGATGTTCTCGGCCACGGTCATGGAGTTGAAGAGGGCTCCGCCCTGGAAGAGGACGCCCATCCGCTTGCGCACCTCCAGCTCGGCCTGTCCCCTGAGTCGGTCCAGGGGCTGCCCCTTGAAGAGGACCTGGCCCGAGAAGGGCCTGTTCAGGCCGATGAGGTGGCGGAGCAGCGTCGTCTTGCCCGAGCCCGAGCCGCCCAGGATGACCGACACCTGGCGCCGGGGGATCTTGAGGGAGACGCCATCCAGGACCCGCTTGGCCCCGTACTGGGCGACCAGGTCCTTGACCTCGACCAGGTGGTCCTGATTGTCCCAGGTCACGTTCAGCCCACCAGGTAGTTGAGGATGGTGAAGAAGCAGTCGGCCACGATTATCAGAAAGATGGAGGTGACCACCGAGGCCGTGGTCCGCCGGCCGACCCCCTCGGCCCCGCCCGAGACCGAGAAGCCCTGGTAGCAGCCGACCAGGGCGATGATCAGGGCGAAGAAGACCGACTTGATCAGGCCGGAGAAGACGTCGCCCAGGGTCATGAAGACCACGGTCTGGTGGAGATAGGAGCTGAAGCCCAGGCCCAGCCAGCCCACGCCGATGAAGAAACCGCCGGCGATGCCGATCAGGTCGGCCATGATGGTCAGGCAGGGCAGGGTGATCATCAGGGCGACCGCCTTGGGCACGACCAGGAGCTTGACCGGGGGCAGGCCCATGACCTTGAGGGCGTCGACCTCCTCGGCCACGGTCATCGAGGCGATCTCGGCGGCGAAGGCCGAGCCCGAGCGGCCGGCCAGGATGATGGCCGTCATCAGCGGCCCCAGTTCCCGAACGATGGAGACCGAGACCAGGGTGGCCACGTAGACCAGAGCCCCGACCCGGCGAAGCTGAATGGCCGACTGGAGGGCCAGGATCATCCCCACGGCCATGGAGATGAGCCCGACGATGGGCACCGAGCCCACGCCGGTGGCGACCATCTGCCGGATCATCCAGCGCCAGCGGAAGCCCTTGGCCCTGAAGGGGCCGATGACCATCCAGTAGGTCGTCTGGTTGATCAGATCGGCCAGGCGGGCCAGAGCCGCCCTCAGACCCAGCACCCGCCGGCCCAGGGCGGCGATCATCGGGCCGTGGCCTCCGCGACTGTGGGGAATATCTCGAAGACCTTGTCCAGGTGGACGAAGTGGAGCACCTGGCTGACCGCCTCGGTGGGGCTGACCAGCCTGAGTTTGCCCCCGAAACGGCCCAGTTTCTTGAGGGCCTCGACCAGGGTGGCCACGCCGGAGGAGTCCATGTACTCGACCCGGCTCAGCTCGATGACCAGAAAGGAAGGCTCCTTCTTGAGCTGGCGCTGGATCTCCTCCCTGAGTTGCGGCGAGGAGGACAGATCTACCTCGCCCTCCAGCTTGATGACCGGCTGCCCGTCAATCTGCTCGACTTCTATCCTCATGCTCGCTCTTTCCGTTCTGAGTGGGTAGATACTTTATCAGAGTCAGGGTATTTCCCTCAATCCCCAGATGCACGTATTTGACTTCGTCCATGATAGATTTGATCAGCTTGAGCCCCAGGCCGCCGGGTTCGAGCCGGGGCAACTTGGGCGCGGACACGGCCTCCGGGTCGAAGCCGACGCCGAAGTCATGAAGCTCGGCCTTGAGCTGGCTGGGAGTGATCTCGAAGTTGACGCACAGCCGGCGCGAGGTATCGCCGCCGTAGGCGTGGCGCAGGACGTTGGTCGCCGCCTCGTCCACGGCCAGACGGAAGGCGTTGGCCTCGCTCTGGTCCAGACCGCCCAGGAGGGCCATCCGCCGGGCCACGTCCCTGACCGCCCCCAGGAGCGAGGGCGTCAGGACCAGGTCCAGGCGGACCGAGCGGCTGTCGCCCTGGTTCCGGGCCGGCTGGATCCGCTCGGGCCGCTGCCCGGTCGAGGGGCCGGGCCACTTCAGCTCCAGCAGGGTCAGGTCGTCGCTGGGCGAGCGGTCGGCCGAGAAGCGGCGGACCGACTCGACGATCCGGTCGATGATCTCCTCCTCGGGCCGGAGGCCTTCAACCAGTTCGATCAGGCGCCGGTAGCCGTACTGCTCCCGTTTCTCGTCAAAGGCCTCGATCACGCCGTCGGTGAGCATGATCAGGCTGTCGCCGGGCGAGAGCTCCAGCCGGCTGGCCTGGTAATCCTCGTCCTCGAAGATGCCCAAAGGCGGGCCGGCCGAGCTGGGGGCCAGCTTGACCGAACCGTCGGCGCCCCGCCACAGGCTGGGCAGGTGTCCGGCGTTGGCGAAGGAGATGAGCCCCCTGTTCAGGTCCATAAGCCAGCACACCGCGGTGACGAACATACCCAACGTGGAGTCCTGGCAGAGGCTGACGTTGAGGGCGTTGAGGACCGCCCCGGGATCGCCCAGCAGGCGGGCCAGGTAGCGGAACTCGGAGACCACCCGGGCCATGTAGAGGGCCGCGCCCACGCCCTTGCCCGAAACGTCGCCGAAGAGCAGGGCCAGGCGCCCGCCGGGCAGGAGGAAGTAGTCGTAGAGGTCGCCGCCCACCTCCAGGGCCGGCAGGGAGATGGCCTTGAGGTCGAAGGCCCGTTCCTGGTCCCGGCTCAGGGGCGGCGGCAGGAAGCTGCGCTGGATCTCGGAGGCGATGACCAGCTGCTCCTTGAGGCGCTGCTGGGCCAGAAAGGCCTGGTGGTAGCGGGCGTTGTCGATGGCGATGGCCACCTGGCGGCAGAAGGTCTCGAACAGCTCCAGGTCGGACGGCTCGAACGAAGCCTTGTTGAGGGGGTTGACCACCTCGGCCACGCCGATGAGCTGGTCCTTGTTTATCAGGGGCACGGCCATGAGCGAGCGGGTGGTGTAGCCGGTGGCCAGATCGGCCCCGCTGAAGTGGCGCTCGTCCCGGCTGACGTCGGCGACCAGGACGCTCTCGCGGTGCTGGGCGCACCAGCCGGCCACCCCCTGGCCCATCTTGAGCCGGACCTCTTCCTTGAGGGTCCTGACCGTCTCGGCGTCGTTGCCCAGGGCCAGGCTGAAGTGGAGCTCCCCCTTCTCCTCGTCGAGGAGCAGGATGGAGCAGGTTTCGGCCTCCATGACCCGCTGGGTCTTGGTCATCACCAGGCGGAGGACTTCCCCCAGATCGAGGGACGAGGAGATGATGGCCCCGACCTCGATCAGGCTGGAGAGCCGCTCCACCCGGTCCCTGAGCTGCCCCAGTTCGGCCTTGATCTGATTCTCGCCCACGGCAAGCTGATCCCTGGGATGTGAGTTTACGAGGCCACAGGATAGCATAAAAGGTCTCGCCGGGCTACCAGGGGCGACCTGTCAACGCAAATTAGGAATGTCCGGTTTTGTGCAAGGAAGAAATGTCCGGTTTGAGGGGTCGACGCCAGGGGTGGT
>ENA-OSEO01001515-OSEO01001515.1-sediment-metagenome-genome-assembly--contig:-NODE-1515-length-41299-cov-5.065450_pt1 | contig 41299 bp, 44 predicted proteins | sample MGYA00237883_ERZ534232 | MGnify/ENA metagenome assembly ERZ534232 | reverse complement strand
AGGTCCGGATCACGTACAGCCCGTCGAGCGCTGCCTCCTTGCGGATCCGCGCCTCATCCCGCCGGTAGGTGAACCCTGCCTCCGTGATCTCGAGCAGGAAGTGCTTGCCCATCTTGTAGCGGTTGACCACCTTCCCCACCGCCACGCCGATCTTGTCCTTGCCCCGCAACGGACGCTTCGGGCGCTGGGTCCGCAGGACGATCTTCTCCAGCTCCCGCTCCGTTGCCTGCAACAGCTCCTCCCGTGTCCGGGCCCGGTCTTCAGCAAGCAGCGGGTTCCGGCAGGCGATCAGCCGCTCCCCCGGGTAGTCCGGCGAGTACACCTCCGCAAGATCCCGCTCGTCAAACAGCGACGGCTGAACCGCTCCGTCGTCCGCCAGCTTCCGGATCGCTGGCGCGCGCAGCGCCGTGATCCAGTCGAGCCCCGCCGGTTTCATCTCCTCCTCGATCCGCGCGGTCGTCAGAAGACCCCGATCGCCCACCAGAACCACCCGCTCCAGGCCCCACCGCTTGCGCAGCTTGGCGATCTGTGCGCTCAGCGTCATGCTGTCGGCGGTGTCCCCGGAGAACACGTCCACCCCCACCGGACAACCCTCGCTCGTACACTGAACCGCCCCGGGATTGCCGGAGACTGTTTTTGTAGGGAGGATGGAGTCATGACAAGAACAGGAAGGTACTCCCCCGAGGTACGAGAGCGGGCGGTTCGGATGGTGCTTGAGCACGAGCGTGAGTATCCGTCTCAGTGGGCGGCCATCGTCTCCATCGCGGAGAAGATTGGCTGTTCGGTGGAAGCTCTCCGTAGATGGGTACGACGAGTCGAGATCGATACCGGCCAGCGTGGAGGAATCACTAGCGACGAGCGGATGCGGATCACAGAGCTGGAGCGCGAAGTGCGCGAGCTACGGCGAGCCAACGAGATCTTGCGCAAAGCATCCGCTTTTTTCGCCCAGGCGGAGCTCGACCGTCTACCGAAGAGATGATGGCATTCATCGACGAGCACCGAGACGCCTACGGGGTCGAGCCGATCTGCGATGTGTTGCCGATCGCCCCGTCTACGTACTACGAACACAAGGCTCGCCAGGCCGATCCCGCCAGACTTCCTCAGCGTGCCCAGCGCGATGCGGTCTTGTGTGAAGAGATTGATCGGGTCTGGCATGAGAACCGCTGCGTGTATGGTGCAAGGAAGGTGTGGCTGCAGCTTCAGAGAGAAGAGATCCCTGTGGCGCGCTGCACGGTGGCGCGGTTGATGACGACTCTGGGACTGGAAGGTGTCGTCCGCGGCAACGGTCGGAAACCCAGGACAACGATTCCAGAGGAGGATGCTGCAAGGCCTGCTGATCTGGTGCAACGCAACTTCACAGCCGTACGGCCCAACCAGCTGTGGGTGGCAGATCTCACCTACGTGAAGACCAAAGCCGGCTTCGTGTACGTGGCCTTTGTGGTCGATGTCTTCTCGCGGAGGATCGTTGGATGGTGCGTCTCTACATCGCTGAAGAGCGATCTGGCATTGGACGCACTGGACCAGGCGTTGTATGCGCGAAGGGAAACCGAGGATCTGATCCATCACATCGATCGCGGCGTTCAGTATCTGTCCATTCGGTACACAGAGCGACTGGCAGAGGCGGGGATTGAGCCCTCGGTAGGCAGCGTCGGCGATTCGTACGACAACGCATTGGCAGAGAGCATCATCGGTCTGTACAAGACGGAGGTGATTCGGAACATCGGACCATGGCGGAACATGGAACATGTGGAGTTTGAGACGCTCAAGTGGGTGGACTGGTTCAACCACCGGCGGCTGCTTGAGCCGATCGGGGACATTCCCCCGGCTGAGTTTGAGGCGTTACACTACCAGAAGCTGGAGGCTCCGGCAGTCGCTGCCGGACTCACACAATGAAGCCTCCGGAAAAGCCGGGGCGGTTCACACAACAGCCCGTACACGATCTGGGGAAACTTCTTCTTCCCGTCGCGCGGGTAGCCGTACTGCGCCAACGGGCAATGCGTCCCCGTGTAGTAGCTTCCGCTCACGTCGTACAGCACCAGCGAGCCGTTTCCGAGGTGCCGCGCCCCAAGCTTCTTCTCGATCCGCCTCTGCCCGGCGACCAGCCAGTCCATCGTGTCGTACAGCTCGTCCGCATCCACCTCCTCCACCCCCAGCTCCTGCCCCAAAGTCGACACCGCGGTCTCCCGCGAGACACTCTGCGCGGTCGCCAGCTTCGAAGAGGGAGAAAGGAGCCTCGCGACCACCATCGCCACCGCAAGATCGCGCTCTCGGGACCGACGTGAGGCGATCACTTCGTCCAACTGCCCACATGGCAGCAGCCCCCAGTGCCAGGGACATGGCGACGCTGATCAAGTGAATCCTCGCCGCGCGCGGCGCATCGTAGACGTGCTCTCGAGAACGGGACGGGCTTTCTACCGGATCCTCCCGCGTGCGGCAATGCGCCACACATCGACCATCTGCTCATCCTCAATCACGCACAGCTGCTCATGCAGGTTCACCGAGGTGCAGACATGGTTCGGAATGATCTCGACACGCTCTCCGATTCGCGGGGCACGTGCGCCCCGCGCGAGCTGAACGACGGCGTGCTCCTCGCTGAGCGATACGATCCGAGCTTCCGGGTACTGCTTGACCCAGCCGTAGCCGGAGTAGTCGAAGGAGAAAGGGGCAGGAAGGGCCTCGGCGTAGATCGACTTGCTGCCGGTATCGAGGACGACCGCATCCTCTCGCGGTGCGCTGATGACTGTGGCCAGTACGGAGATTGCGCATTCGTCCAACGTACAAGCACCCAAGGAAACCTGTCGCATGTCGTTGAACACGTAGGTCCCCGGCCTGAACTCGGTCAGTCCAGCGACCGAAGTGCCTGAGAAAGCAGAGACCGCCGAGCCCGCACTGACGGTCCGAATGTCGTGGCCGTCGGCGCGAAGCGCATCGGCCATCGCGACGAGGTCCTGCGCTGCGCGGACCGAGGCCTCCTTCAACTCGTCGCGCGTGCGGCACTGATACACGTGCCCCTCATGTGTCAGCACACCCACGAGCTCAAGGCTCCGCTGCGTGGCAATGAATCGTGCCAACCTCCTGGCACGCGGGATGTCCGCTACGCCGCATCGGTGCTGGCCGGTGTCGACCTCCAGCAAGACGGGGAGCACGATCTCGGCGTCTCGAGCGGTCTCATTGGCTGCCTGCGCGCCGACCTCGCTGTCGATGACCAGCGAAATCCGAGTGCCTCGGGCGAGCTGCATCAGCCGGCGCAGTTTCCCCGAAGAGACAATCTGGGTTGCGATGCATAGATCGGAAATGCCCGCCTGCACCATGACCTCGGCCTCGCCCACCTTCGCCACGGTGATGCCGCAGGCGCCCGACGCCATCTGCAGCCGCGCGATCTCGGGCGTCTTGTGGGTCTTGACATGCGGGCGAAGGGCCAGCCCGCGAGAAGCGACGAAGACCGCCATCCGTTCAAGATTCGCCTGCAGGACACGGCGCCGAAGCAGCAGCGCGGGGGATTCAATCCTGTGAAGCTCCAGCTTCATCCCCTCCTCTTTATCCAAACCACGACACGACGACGATCCCCGCAAGGATGCACCCCGCGCCGAGGAACGCACGAAGATGCGGGTGTTCATGGAACACGAGCATGCTCAGAACGAACGCAAACAACGTCATTCCCCCGCCACGGATCGGAGAAAGAGACACAGCGGATTCGTTCGACAGAGCCCGCAGCCAAAATGCCCACCCGACGAGGTATCCGGTCGTCGCCGAAATCACGGCGATGAGGATCCCCCGCGGGCTGCATCGAACGGCCGCCCGCGATCGTGTGACGAAGAACACGAGGCTCCAGCCAAGACTGGATGCGACAAGCATGCACAGCTGCACGGTCGCAGGCCGCATCCCCGCAGCGATGCAGTACTTCGAAGGGACGGCCGCCGCGATCCCCCAACACGCGCCAGCCAGCAACGCACCCAGGCCGGCGCGGATGCCCACTGAGGACAGGTCGGCGCGACGCCGCCAGCTCAAGAGGGACGCTCCCGCCACGACGAGGACTGCCGCCAGCGCTGCGGTCCACGTGAGAGGCTCCCCAAGGATTGCGAACGCGCCGATCACCCCCCAGATCGGCGCGGCATTGGCCAGCGAGGTGGCGATGTGGGCCGGGGACCGGCGTACAGACAACATGAAGAGCGCGGTCCCAAGAAAGGAATCGATGAGCCCCCCGGATGCGGCGATCAGCGCCAGTCGCCAGCCAGGGAAGACCAGATCGTCGGTCAGGACGCCCATCGCCAGGACGAGGACCACCCCGAGCACGAGCCGGCTTAGGGCGAAGGAGACAAGACCCATGTGGCGCAGGCCGGACTTCATCAGGATCTGCGTCAAAGACCACGACGCGGCGGCCGCACCGGCCAGGATGACGGCGTGCGTGTTCACTTTCGCGCTCGTCTCATAGGCGAAGCCCCAGGGTCTCGATCGCGAAATCGCGAGCGCCGAGCCGCTCGGACGCGGTCATCCGCCCCAAACAGACCTCCGTGACGAGGTCGTAGAGCCGGTCGGAGACGCACGCGGGGGTGCGAGATTCCAGGACGGTCCCCGCGTCGAAGTCGAGGTCCTCCCGCAACGCATCGTAGAGAGCCGTGTTCGAGGCCACCTTGATCACGGGGGCGATCGGACTGCCGGTGGGAGTTCCCCTCCCCGTGCTGAACAGGATAATCTGCGCGCCTCCTGCGACCATCCCGGTGATGGAGTAGATATCGCTCCCGGGCGTATCCATCACGACGAGTCCCTTGGCGCTCGGCGAGGCCCCGTAGCGGATCACCTCGCGAAGACTCGACGTGCCTCCCTTGGCGATCGCCCCCATGGATTTTTCCTCGATGGTTGTGAGGCCGCCCTCGATGTTCCCCGGGGTCGGCTGTCCGCCGCGGCAGTCGACGCAGAATCGGGATGCATCGGCCTCGCGTCTTCGCACGGCCTCTAGGAGCATCGCCGCGACCTCCGGCCGCGCGCTACGAGCGGCCAGAAGGCGCTCGGCGCCGATGAACTCGGGCACTTCCGACAGCAACACGGTGCCCCCTCCGTCGACGACGCGGTCGCACACGGCGCCGATTACCGGGTTCGCGGTGATCCCCGACCACGCGTCCGACCCTCCGCACTCGGTTCCCACGATGAGGTCGGAGAGAGCCATCGGTTCACGGATCGCGCCGGCCATACGACGACGAAGCGAGTCGACCCGAAGGACGCCCTCATGCACCGCGGCGCTCGAGCCCCCGCACGCCTGGATGAGGATCTCCTCGACCGGGATCCCCGAGGCGCGGAACGACGCCGCGATGTCGCACGTCGGGACGCTCTCGCAACCAAGCCCCACGAGCAGAACGCCGCCAACGTTCGGGTGTCGGGCGTGCCCCTCGAGGATCCTGACGGTCTGCTTCAGATCCTCGCCGACCTGTGGGCACCCACAAGCATGCGTGATCGCTACGGTGTCCGGGACCTCAGAGGCGATTTGCTCGACCACGCGGTTCGCGCAGGAGACGGTCGAGAGCACGAGGAGATGGTTCCGGATTCCGATCCGGCCGTCGACACGCCGGAACCCCCGGAGCACCGTCTCGTGCGAAGGGTGGCGACGCACACGCAGCGACTCGGGCGCTGGGGGCCGGTCGGAAAGGCCGGTGGATCCGGTCCCCGCGTTGGCAGCAAACCGCTGGCTGCTCATGTTGTGGACGCCGACATGTGCCCCCCGTCGGATGGACGTCGTCGCGACCCCTACCGGCTCACCGTACTTGATGATCGGATCGCCTCGTTCGAGAGCGATCAGTGCAACCTTGTGGCCAAATGGGATGTCATCGATGACGTGGAGTGGCCCTGCGGCGGATGCCGCCTGCTCCCCAACATGGAGCGGCGCAGTCGCTACGGCGACGTTATCGCGCGGATCAACTCGCAGCAGAGCCGACCGGTCCCCGGCGACGCCCGTCTCTGTCACTCCGCCTCCCGAAGCGGAATCGCCGGTCGATCCGCAAGTGGAGGGCCGTCCTCGGAAGGGGCTCGCGACCGGTCCACATCTGCGGCCGTCTTCATCCCGGCATGGTTGAGTTGTACCGCGATCACAGCTCCCTCCTGATGAACCGCCTCGACGAGGTTCTGAAGCGGTTCGACCGAGTCTGCCGAGGCGATCCTGGTCATGCCTGGATGCGCCTTGCCCTCCGAAGAGACGTACATATGGCCGAGGACGATGAGCCCCACGCCGCTGCGCGCCAACCGAACGTGAAGCGACAGGAGCTCCGGGGGAGGGACCTCTCGCTCATCGGCCAATCGCTCTGCCGTCGCCGACCTCACGAGCCGATTGCGGAGCTCCAGGGCCCCCGTCCGCCCGACTTCAACGAGCAAGCCGCGCCCCCTTCCACATGACGTCTCCCTCTGTTCATTTTCCAAGAATACTCATCGCGAACTGGGCTGTCCAGCACCGGGATGGGTCGGACGAATTGCCCTGGACAAACACCGATTGAGATCGTTATCCATGTGCTATAGAACTCATCTTTCGGCAAACCCCGGCGGCTGCGTGCGGTTCACCTCTATGTTGCGTTGCCCAAAGCGAGATACCTTGTCTCGATAATCGAGAAAGACTTGACAGATCGTGTGGACGTACTCCAACATAGTGCACGGATCCGTAAGCGAACGGCAGTGGCGGTCCGCAGTGGGCTCCGGGGGATCGGCATGGAATCGAAGGGAGGGGTCATCGATGAAGAACGAGATCGTGAGCATTCATGGAAGTCCACGGGAACGGGGAAACAGCGCGCTCTTGGCTGAGCAGATCGAGGCGGGCGCACGCGAAGCAGGGGCACGGGTGACGTCGTTCTATCTGCACGGAATGAATATCAGGCCCTGTTCCGCATGCGATGCATGCCAAGAGGACACGATGCACCCGTGCGTCGTGGATGACGACATGCAGACGATCTACCGTGCCCTCCAGAAAGCCAGCGGCGTGATCATCGCGAGCCCGATCTACTGGTTCTCCGTATCCGGACAGACCAAGGTCTTCCTCGATCGATGCTACGGGCTCGGCGGGCCGGACGGGAACCAGCTCCGCGGGAAGCAGATCGTTATTGCGCTCACCTACGAGGATGCCGATCCGTTCAAGTCCGGAGCAGTCAATGCACTCCGGTCATTCCAGGACATGGCCGCGTGGATCGGGGCTCACATCGTCGGAATGGTCTATGGAACCGCTTTGCGTGCCGGGGAAATCGCATCGAATGCGGCGCTGTTCGAGGAGGCCCGAGAACTCGGCCGCCTACTGGGCAGCGGGACGGTCCGAAAGACGTAGTCGCGCAAGCCGCGCCGAACAAGGAGAGCCGAGTGGCCGCTACACGTGAAATCGAGTGGTGGATGGGGCTGGACTCGCTGCGGAGGGCCTTGGACGACGACAAAGGTGTGTTCCTCGTTGTCCCCGCTGAGGGGGGGCCCGCCAATCCGATGACGGTGAGTTGGGGACAGATCGGGTTCGTCTGGAGTCGTCCGATCTTCACCGTGTTCGTGCGCAGATCCCGCTACACGTACGGGTGCCTTCGAGCGGCGGACAGCTTCACCATCAACGTGCCTGGAGATGGCGAGCTCGTCGAGGCACTGTCGGTCTGCGGCACGAAATCCGGCCGCGTGCTCGACAAGCTGGCCGCGTGCTCACTGCACGCCCGGCCGGGCGTGCGCGTAGCGGCAGCGTATTTGACCGACTGCGCCCTGCACTATGAGTGCCGGATCGTCGCGCGCAAACAGCTGATCCTCCCAGATGACATCGCCTCGGCCGACGTCTTGAAGGAGCACTACGCGAAGGACGATCCCCATCTCCTCGTCCTGGGCGAGATCGTCGGCACGTACCTTCACGATGGGACCGGCTCGGACAAGAGGGGCGAGCGTCGTGCCTCCCAGAGACATGCCGCATGATCGGCGCGCTCTTCGCTCTCGGCGGCGCCCTCTCATGGGGAGCAAGCCAAGTCGTGATGAAGGCTGGCGCGACTCACTGCAGCGCGATGCGATTCTGTCTGATCCGGTCCCTTGCCGGTCTTCTATGCATCGGGGTGCTCGCGGCATTCTCGAGCGGATTCGCCCTTCCCGATGCGGACCTGATCCTCTGGGCGATCGCAGCCGGTGCTCTTGACCTGTTCATCGGATCGCTGCTGTTCATCCTCGCGCTTCAGCGAATCCAAGCGCATGAAGCGGCTCCCCTGGCCAACAGCGCCCCGCTCTGGGGCGTTCTCGGCGCGTGGACAATCCTCGGCGAGCCGTTCTCCCGCAATGTCCTCCTTGCGGCTCTGCTCGTCATCCTCGGCGCCTACTTCCTGGCATCGCGGAAGAGCCGCAGGACGTCCGGTGCTTCCCTGACGGGGTTTGCGCTCGCGCTTGCCACAGGGGTAAGCTGGGGGATCGCGGAGACGATCCTCGCCAAGCACTGCCTGTCCTCCGGCATGGATCCGGTCCTGTTTCATCTCGTGATGCTCACCACAGCCACCGTCTTGTTCGCCGTGGGGTACGTCGTGTTGCGCGGCATGGGGAAGACCCTTCTGATGACAAGACGAAGCACCATGGTGGCATTGATCACCGGATTCTTCGGGTATTTTCTGGGCTGGATCCTGTGGCTTCGCGGCGTGGAGCTCTCGCCGGCAAGCGTCGTGGCGCCCTTGCGGGGAGCCACCATTCTGTTCGCGTTTCTCGGCGGTGTCGTGTTCCTTCGCGAGCGGCCGACGGCGCGCGCGGTCATCGGGCTCGGTTCCATCCTCGTCGCCATGGTGCTCGTCCTTGTCTCGATGGGTTGACCAGGACAATGCCGCGCCGATCCGAATCAGAGACGGGGCGGTTCTCCCCGATGGGTGGCCGGAATGACCTTGACGGCGCTCGGGCTTGTCCTTCTCTCCGCTTTTTTCCACGCAGTCCACGACCTGTTCGCGAAGCGCAGCGAGAACAAACAGGTCTTCTCCTGGTGGCACCACCTCGTCGGCTGGTTCCTCATCCTCCCGCTGTTCGCTTGAGCAGCTCGATCCGACATCCCGGAAGCCGGATGGATGGTACGCCATGGCGAGCGGGTCGGTCCATGCCATCTACTGCTACACGCTTGCAGAAGCGTATCGGGATGGAGACCTGCCGCGCGTCTATGCGATCTTTCGCTCCGTGCCGCTGTTCGTCCTCCTATGGGCGGGACTGATCTGGCGCTGTTCGGCGCGCTCCCGGTGGTGATGGGTTCCCACGTCCTCCAGCTAGCCGATGGTCGATCGACTCCTTGCTGGCCCTGATCGCGTGTACGCCCGTCGTTCTGAGGCGGTACACGAGGTGTCTCGCCAGGGAGTGGCGCCAGCAATGGGAATCGATCTTCGCCGCAGGGGCGGTCAGCCTTGTGGGCTACCTCCTCGCGCGCCTCGTACTCCGAATGGCCCCGTGAGCCACGTGACGTCGATTCGTCAGGTCAGCATCGTTCTCAGCGTTCTGCTCGGGAGCTTGGTCCTTGATGAGCCATCCGGCCGCATTCGTCTGACCGCTTCTTTCGTTATGCTCACGGGGATCGCCGCGATCTCGCTGGCCGACTGACCGCATCCGGCATTCCCGACGCACTCCGAGCCGCCTAGGGGGCTTCTGCCGAGGAATCCGCAGACAGGAAGCCCTCCGGCCACGGCCACCCCGGATACGCAGGGCAAAGCGCGCCCGCGCGGTTTCCCTCGGCTCTTCGGGACCGGGGATCACATTGTCGACCCCGAATACGGCACCGATGTAGACCGCCTCCTCCGGATAGCAGTCGCCGCTGAGCGGCACGATCCCGAACCCCCGGTTGTCAAGGATGCGGTTAGCATCCATCGTGACCATCGCGCCGAGCACGAGCTTGACCCCGCTCCATCCATTCTCGGCGATCGTGTTGCGAAAGAGGAACGCTTCGGCGTATTCCGCAATCCCCACTCCATCCCCGGCATTTGCTTGGATCACGCACTCGGTCAAGAAGGCGATCGCCTCATTCGCCAGGCCGACTCCAGCCGCTCCATTCTCGACGATGAACGTGTCTTGCACCGTAAGGAGCGCTGTGCCTGCCGCGTAGACGCCCTCCCAGTCGTTCCCACGGATCTCGCTGTCACGGATATCCAGGCTCGCACTGCCGATTGCGGCGATGCCTGTCCGATTGTGCAGGATCAGACAGTCCACGACCTTGACGCTCGCCGATCTCTCGACCAGGATCCCGTAGGGGCAGACCTCCAGCCGTGACTGGCGGTACCCAAGAAGCCGGTTCTCATACTGCTCGAACGCAATGCATGTTGTCCCTTGTGCCTCGGCGACGCAAAGAGATTCGATCAACACCTCGACAGGCTGCTCCGATCCCGTCGTCAGAATGCGGATCACCGGATACCCCGAGTGGATACCTCGGATCACCGTCCCCCCCCGCCCGGCACCCCGCAACGTCAGCGATTTTGTAACCAGGACATTGCCGTCCCACGTCCCGGCCGCAAGCTGCAGGACTGCCCCGGCAGGCGCCTCGTCGATGCGATCTTGGAGAGACCGCGCGCTTTCCGATGCCCCGGCATCGGCGTTGCCCACGTAGTCTCTCGCACAGACTGCGCCCAACAAACAGAAGACGACAGCGACTGCCCCGGTCCACCTTCTCAGCACTCCATTCATCTTCTCATTGACTCCCCACGCATCCCATCCGCCACCCCTCGCACCTGTTCGTAGATGAGAGGGCCCTTACAGCCTGTCGGGTCCCGCTTCCGGCCTGCCCTCGGGATATTCCCATGTCCTGCGATGAGCCGACACCTTTCCCACCGCGAGAATCATCCCGCTGCTCAAGACAAGGCAGAGCAGCGCCGAGACGACGAACATCCATCGAATCCTAATGACGTCGCCCGACATCTCGCTACCCCACGGCCCCACGAGCATCCTTACGGCATACACGGCCTGATGCAGTCCCGCTGCGGTCGCGCGATCCGATGGAGGGACGTACCGGAGGCTCAGCCCCATGAACACAGGATATCCGCCCCCGCCGCGAGCCCAAACAGAACCTGCGACAGGAACAGGGTGGGAAGATCCCGCGCCACAGCGACGACCAAGACCCGGCCGGAGAGTAGGTCGACGCTTCCCGTGAGCAGGAGGCGAGTCCCCGCGCGTCGGACAAGCAGGGCAACGGACAGGCTGCCAGCGGCGACTGCTGCCAGGTTCAAGCTTGGCAACGCCGCCTTGACCGGGTCGCTCGCGCCAAGCTGGCCGGCCAGAATCGGCATGAACCCGAACGTCACGGCGTAATCGGCATACAGATTGACCGCGCTCAACGCTGCCAGGAGAAGCACATCGGGGCGCCGAATGAGGTGTACGACCTGTCCAATCGCGATCGCGCACGATTGCGAAACCCGCTCCCGGGCCGGAAGGGCGAAGAGCGGGGCCACGCCGGGACCCCCCCGCAACGCGCCCGATGTTCAGGACAAGGGTCAGGATCGCGGTTCCACGAACCGCTTCCTCCTCCGGGAACAAGCCGGAGAACAGGACGACGAGAGGGACCCACGTAGTCGCTGCAACTCCCGTGATGGCTCGCCCCATCGCCAGAGCCTGCATCGTGTAAGAGGAACCCATTATCCAAGCGCCGACGCCGGCACGCCCCATGCCAGCGAGAATGAACGGTTTGCACCGACTGATGCGGTCCGATGCGATACCGACCGGAAGGCGAAGAATGACCATCCACAGGCCGTACATGGACAACACCAGCCTCACCGAGAACAGGCTTCCGGCACGCGTCTGGATGAACGCAGGGAGGGTCGGAACGTACAGGTGGAGGTTGATCCAGTGAAGCAACACGGCTGGGACAAGGAGGAGGAAGTCACGCCGCTGCGGCCTCACGCCGGAACCCCCGAGCCTGCGTGCCTCCGACGATCCACATACAGGACAAGCGCCGCCGTGAAGACGATCAACAGCGCAGCCAACCCATAGGTGACATGGATACCGATCCACGCGATCAGCGGATAGGCTAGCAAGGGTCCGACGCCCGATCCAAGATCACCCGCCGTCTGGAATCCTCCGATCGTCGAACCGGAACGTCCCGCGGAGAGATCTCCCAGCCACGCAAGCAACAGGGCCGGGGTCACGCCATACGAGAGGCACGCAATGAGGATCCCGGTGGCGAGCAGCACCGGCGACCGGCCGACCGCCAGAAGGAAGAGGGACGCGCCGCCCAGCCCCTCCACGGCGACTAGCGCGCCGGCCCGTCGTCCACTTCGATCGCTCAGGGCTCCGGCAAGCGGACTGGTGACCAGAGCAACCAGGTTTCGGACGAAGAGAAGCGCCCCCGTGAGCGTCGCAACCCCCACGGCGCACCCTCCGATGGTTAGCGACTCCCCGAGCGAGGAACGAAGGTACAGGCCGAACGTCGAGTACACGATCCCCGAGAAGACAAGGAGATGCACGAAATTGTACAGGATCACGATCCACAACGCCGCGTCCGTTGTACGGAGCCCTTGAATCCACCGAAGCGATCCCGGCATCGATCTGCGGATTCCCGCGGTCGCCCCACGCGGAGGAGTGCCGGGAGTCGCTGGCAGGGCCAGCGCCAACAAGGCCCCCGCTGCCCCGCACGCCGCAAGGGCACTCATGGAAGGCAGCCTCCCCAAGGTATCGAGAAGCAGGCCCCCGAGCATCGCGCCCAACGCACCGCCGAACCGGGTGAACGCCATGTAGATGCCCGCCGCGCGTCCCCGTCGAATCGAACCACTCGAGGCGAAGACGAAGCCGTAGGATGCCACGACGATCAAGGCCCACGAGATCCCCCACAACATCCGAAGCCCGAGAAGGATCCAGAACGACTCGAAGAACGCAAACCCGAGCGTCGACAACGAGCCGAGGGCCAAGCCGACAACAAACGGGCCCTTCGGTCCGACTCGACGCATGAGCCATCCGCTCGGCACATTCAAGGGCAGCCGAACCAACCGATTGACGCTGAGGAGCCAGCCGACCTGCAGGACGAGGAGACCGAATCGGTCGAAGCGAGAGGGCAGAACCGCGTACAGCGCGGAGTCCCCGAAAAGCGAAAGCGCTGTGCACGCGGTGACAAGCCACAGCGCGCGGGTCCTGATCAGGCTTGTACCGAGATCTGCCCGCTCCTCCATCTGCGCCATGGAATCACCCGAAGATGGCGGCCGACGCGACGCCCACCAGGCCCACGCTGGCCCGAGGTGTCGGTCGCTCGCACAGGAGCAACATGCTCAGAATCACGAGGAACGCGGTCATCACGCCGCGAATCGGGGCCAGCACGTTCGCCGGGGCTCGGTCGAGCGCGATGAACCACAACAGCATGCCGCCAACCATGCCCTTGAGCGCGGTCGTGAGGGCGGTCCGGACGCCTCGCCACGGGACCATCTCCCGGTGGGACCGGCCGCGCAACAGCCCTGCGAGCGCCCAACAGAGAGCTGCGGCCACCATGTAAACGAAGTGCGCTGTCGCGCGGCTCATCCCCTGCGTCAAACAGCACTTGGCAATCGCCGTGCCGGCAAGACCCCACCACAGCCCCGCGCCCAACGCAGCCGACAGGCCTCGGACTCCCGCCCGCTCCCGCACTTCGGTCCGGCCGGGCTTCGCAAGCACACAGGACCCCATGACAACCAGCGCAGCGGCTGCATGGATGGGCCAGCCAGGGAGCTCGCGGAGCCAGATCGTCGCCGCGATCACGCCCCAGAGAGGCGCGGTGTTCCACAGCGGGGCACCCTTGTGTGCCGCGACCCTCTTCGTGGCGTACATGAGCAACACGATGCCGAGGAACATGTCGATCGCACCGCCGAGGGCGGCGAAGAAGACGATCGACGGTGCCCCGATCTCGAAGCCTCCGGTCAGAAACACGCAGGGAAGGAGAAGAGCCGAGGAGGCAGCGCGCCTGACCGGCCCGTAAGCGATGGCATCCATCCGCTTGAAGGCGGGTTTGGCCAGGGCGAGCGGGAGCGACCAAAGCGCCGCGGCAGCCGCCCCGTGTCTGGAATCGCCGTAGATGGAGACGCCAGCCGGCTCAAAGAGTCCCGCGCCGGCCTGACTCCCGTAGATCAACAGCCATTCTCCGTCGGTGATGGGACTCCGGGAACTCGGATGTGGAATTGCTGGGTCGTCGCCCGAGACGCGTGGCGAGGAGATGGCGATCTTCCGCGGGGGCAAACCGTTCTCGCGCACGTAGGGAAGAAACGAGGAGCCCTCAAACTGAGCATGCGCCGCAACGCCCGGAAGCTCGCAGACGGTGGCCGGCAGGTCGACGGGTTGCACCAGCGTCCGGTTGGCGTGTGGCGCGATCCCGGGCAGGTGCGCCAGCAACGGGATATGGGAGACTTCAGAGTACATCGGCAGGCACTGCTGGAACGACTCCGATACGAGAGACTTGCCGATGTATCCGTGTTCTCCGGGGTAAGAGCCATGATCGGTGGTGAACAGGACGGCCGTGTCCTGCCACAGCCCGAGGGCGCGAATCGCATCGAGCGGAGACGCGACCCCCCGATCGACGAGCGTGGCTCTGGCAGGGTACAGGGCGCGGCAGAACTCGGGTTTCTCCGCAGACAGGAAGCCGACCCGATCGTACCGAGGGTAGATGACGCGCTCGGCCGGGTAGTTCGGAGCGTAGCGATTGATGCAATGCTGCGGTGGGTCCCACGGCTTGTGGGGATCGAGTGTGTCGATGTAGAGGAAGAACGGCGAGTTCCTGCGGTTGGCCTCGAGCCACCGGGCTGTCGCCGTGGCGGTCCGCGCGCAGAAGTGGTCCTGCTCATCCCGTCGGTCATGCACGTTCCGCAGGTACTGCGTGAGCGTCGTATGCGGGTTTCTGAGCCTCGAAGGGTCGCACGGGAACTGCACGCGCCTGGGATGGCTGCGCCAGGGGTCGCTCTCTTGGCCTGGGATCTGCTCCAAGACGCGGGACCCGCGCTGGTAGTTGAAGCCGGGCCTGAACGGATGCGGCGTATCGAAGACCGCGCTTGTTAGCACCCCCGCCTGGTCAAGGACCTCGGCGAGAACTACGTCGTCGGGGTTCAAGGGCTCCCGGTCCTTGTTTGTATGTGAAGGTCCAACGTCCGGTCATGACGTCGTTGCGATTCGGCACGGTCGGGAAGGACCCGCAGAACGCATGTTCGAAGACCACGGCCGGGCGGGGAGAACCGGTCCAAGCACGGGCGCACTCCTCGGACGCTCCGTAGCCGCGCAGGTTGTCCCCACGGAACGTATCTGACACGATCAAGATCACGTTCATACCTTCCTCCCGTCTGCGTTGTCGCGATCCCGGGGCTGAATCTGCGACCCGCCGCTCTGGTCGTCTTCCTACGGGAACAACGGTACCAACCCGGCCCGGGCGGCGAACCGCTGCATCGCGCGGTCGTCGGGCGCTCGCTCGAACCGCTCGGCGGAATCAAGGATCCGCGGGAGCAGCCGGAGATCGCCCGCGCTGGCGAGGAAGACTCCTGACAAGCCCAACACCCACTGGACAGCGCAGTCAATGTCGGACGGCTCCGTGAGCGGGACATACCACGTGTTGTATCTTCCCGGGCGCTTGTCCCACGTACCTTGGGCGATCGCCTTGATCGACTGGATCGCCACGCCTCTGCGGCGACACTCGGATACCAAGACATGGAACGCCCGCGAATACCGCTCGTCCTGGAGCAGCATGTAGTTACACGGCAGCAGCACCGAGTCGAACGGGAAGCGCTCCAGGCTCCTCAAGTGCACCATCGGGGCTGTCATGCCGTGCCCGGTGACCCCGACGAACCTCGTCCAGCCCCGCTCCTGGGCCTCGATTGCCGCCTCCAGCGCGCCACCGGGGTTCGCCGCATGGCGCCACTCGACCGGATCGACGAGATTGTGCAGCTGCAGGAGATCGACAGAATCGACGTGAAGGCGCTCCAGCGACCGCTGAATGCTGTCTCTCGCTTCGCCTGCCGATCGCGCCGAGGTCTTGGTCGCGAGGAAGAAGTCCGCGCGGTGGCGGCCCATCCAACGACCGATGTGTTCTTCGGCGCGGCCGTAGTCGGCCGCCGTATCGATGTGATTGATCCCATGCCGCAGCAGTAGTTCCAGTGCCCGGTCCGCGTCGGGGGCATCCAGCTTCGAGAGCGCCACGCCTCCGAAGATCACTCGCGAGCTCTTATGTCCCGTGCTGCCAAACGGTTCACGCGCGATCATGCTTGCCTCCCCGAAGCGTTTGTGACGCGATGAAAAGGTATCCCGAATCCGCAAGAACAGCAACTTCTTGTCGCAAATAACGCACGTCGGCCTCCCGGGACCGTTCCCTTCATGATCGGCCCATCGAAACCGGAGCTGCAGAGGCCAGGGGTACACGATGCCGCGGATCGAGATTCGCGATTCGTACAGCGGCGAGCGCATTGGCAGGGGTACGGACAGCGAGGTGGAGGCCGCATCGTTCCGACGAGATGCGCGCAGGCTGCGCGACGTTCGCTGTCGACACCAATGTCCGCCTGGCCCTGGGTCGCTGCTCGGCGGCATCGCCCTGAGTTGCCTGCGAAACACGATTCTCGGCCGATCGTGGACGGCAGGGGAGAGATCGTTCGGCGGATCGATCGGTCCACGGCGATCGGGGCTCGAAACGCAACCGGTTTCGATGCGCAGTCGAGCATCGGCTTACCGGATCGGGCTTCGCGAGTATGCGGGCGGCACCGATCGCGCAGGAAGCAGCTCGAGGGGATGAATCCATCGATCTCCGGCAGGCGAGGAACCGGGACGAGTGCCGCCAAAGGAGCAGGTATGGCACTGAACATCGACGTAGACGGAATGGTTTGGTTCTTGGAAGGATTGCTCAAACGCCGAGCCCGGTTGGAGACGCGGGCCGAGTGATCCCCTTCGTGCGGCACGGTCTTGAGAACCTGGAAATCAAGTGTCAGATGGCGCTCCATGGGTACCTGACGGCAACGCCGGAAGGGGGAGCGATCCGACACGCCACGGGCCGTCACTGCACATGCCGACACGCCCGGTGTGATGGTGTCGGAGGAGAAGTGCAACGGCCGGTTGGCGCTGATCCGCCTCGGCAATTGGATCTGGTCGCCGGTTGGGGGAGAGGGGGGCACCGTCTTCCCGAGTCGCGAGCCGCCCGTCCGTCGGATCCTGCTCCCGATCCAGGTGTCCCACCACGCCTTCGACGAGAAGTCGCGAAAGAAGCCGAGGCAGAATAGCGACATGCAGGTCCGCCTGAACGAGCGGGTGTCGTCGCTGGAGGAGACCCTCGCCCTGGGGAGTCCGCATCGGCGACTTCGTCGCGCTCAATCCGCGTGTCGGGGTGACCGTGAGCGGATTCATGCGCTCACGCCAGCAGTGTCTGAATGCACTCGCCGGGACGGTGGCTGCGGCTTCAGCCTGCTTGGGGTTTTCTCCGTGGAGCCTGATCACCCGGACGTTTCGGATCTTCATGAGGGCGGCGGCGCGGGACGATCCGCCTGTTCCAAGGCGTCGATCACCGCGTTCCGCATGTCGGAGGAGCCCTGTTCAAGGCGCGAGGCGAGGCCGAGCTCGACGGACCGCTCGAACAGCGCGGTCGTGGCCTCGGTCATAATGGGGCGCACACCAATTTCGGTCATCGTCTCGACGACCTGTTTCATCTCATGGTAGCGCCTCTCGTAGGCGGTTCCGTGGCTTCGAGTCCAGTTGTCGGCGATGATGTCGAACGGCTTCCTCGCCATGAAGTCCGTGAGGTCCTTCCACAGGTCGTCCTCGATGCCGGCGCGCCGACCCGCGATCAGCAGCTCGATGACCAAGCACTCCAGGCCCTTGGAGAAGATGCTGCGGAGCATCTTGAACATCGACGCCTTGCCGATCTCGACGCTATACGACGAGGCGTGGAGACCGACTGCGTTCAACCGCTCGGCGACTTCGCCGCTCCGCTCGCCACCGAGCAGGATCCGCGTCTGCGCCCCCGTCGCGCCGACGGCGCCCAACACTGCCGCCTCGACGAAGTCTCCCGTGCCGGCTGCGATCGCGTCGCCGATCGCCTGTTTCACGCCCGGCGATGTCGAGTTCAGATCCACGTAGATCTGCCCCATCCGAAGGAGCGGTGCCAACTCCCGTGCCACCTGGAGAGCTACCATCGTCGTCACCGTGGAGAGGACGATGTCGGTCCGGCGGACGAGCTCCTGTGCCGGGACGAGTTCGATCGATGGCACCGGTATCCGTTTGCGGAGGATCGCCTCGCCACCTTCCCGCGACAGCAGGACATCCGTCGCGAGAACACGAGCCCCATGACGGCAGATCGCTTCCGAGAAGACGGAAGCGACTTCACCAAAGCCGATGAACCCGAAGACAGAGGGCATGGCCCGCACCTCCTACTTGAGGTACTTCTTCTCGCTCGCCTTCATCTCCGGAACGCCCTGGAGATCGAAGATATGGTTCACCGGGACCATGAACTCCTCGATCCGGTGAATCCCGCGGTCAACCTTGATCCGATGAAGGACCTCCTCGGCCGCCTTGACCGCTGCGCGGAGCGGCTGATTGGCATAGATGAGGACATGAACCTTGCCGAGATCGCGAACGACGTTCTCCGTGAGGGACGGATACGTGGTCGGCACCAGGACGAGCGGCGCCGACCCGTCCCACGCGTCGACGAACGCCAGGATCTCATCGGGCGTCTTGGCCTTGGAGTGAATCAGGATGCAGTCGGCTCCGGCTTCGACGTAGCGATGGGCGCGGAAAAGCGCTTCCTCCTGTCCCCAACCGGCGATCAACGCCTCGACGCGTGCGATCACAACGAAGTCCTCGCTCACCTGGGTGTCCTTCGCCGCTTGCAGCTTCCCGCAGAACTCCTCAACCCGCGACAGCTCCTGCCGCCCGCCGGCCAATAAGCTGTTGTCCTTCGGAAATTTCTTGTCCTCCATGCTGATTGCGGCAATTCCAGCTCGCTCGAAGAGCCTCACCGCGTAGCTGACGTTGTTCGCGTTTCCGTACCCGGTATCGCAGTCGGCGATGATCGGAATCCCGATGACCTCGTTCATCGCGCGCGCCGCTTCGAGGTACTGATTCATCGAAATCAGGCTTGCGTCCGGGACCGCATACGACGCTGAGACGCCGAGGCTGCTGGACCAGACGAAATCGAACCCCGCCCGCTCCACAAGCTTGGCTTCAAGAGCGTCCCGTGCTCCCACTCCCACGGCCAGCTTCCCGGCAGAAAGCCACTTCCTCAGTTCGTTCGCCTTTGGGTGATTCATCGTACCTCCGGGTTGGTCCTCGTCTTACTCCACGCAACGTGGCTTGTCGAACGAGTGAATCGTGAACGGCGTGCAGCAGGGATAGCCATCGCTCACGTGCATCGAGCCGTTCTCCAGGTCCATGATGATCGCATGCTTGGTGACTCCCTCCAGGCCGTTCGATTCGTCCTGCCCGTGCCGGCAAATCGCGCCGGGCGTGTCGAAGTGGTCGCTCAGCACCGCCTTCATGTCCTCCACGCCCAGCGAGCTTCCCTCGCGCGTGCCGAGCAGCTGCTCGGCACGCCACAGGCGAACGACGGAATGCGTTAGGTGAGGGAGCAGCGCATCCTTCATCAGCAGGCGCTTGCTGAGAATGTGGTTCGTGTGCACCTGCACCGCGCCTCGGGGGGGCAAGATATCGCAGTGCTCGTATAGCGACTCTACGTCGAACGCTGCGCCCTCTCGCGACGCCACCTTGAAGTTGTGCGGCGCATCCATCGGGTTGCTCGAGATGACGGCCAGTGCTTCGCCCAGGCTGGCGGACTGCAGAGCCCTGCGGATCAGGACGAAGATCGGGATGCTCCGGCTAGACGGGCACCCCGCGATGCTCAATCCGTTGACGCAGAGACCGATGCCCGCGCTGTTGCACCCGATCTTCGCCAATGTGCCGGCCTCCGTCAGCGTCAGGATCTCCGGCTTCCCTTCCTCGATGAGACGCAGGACGACGGGGCGAAGCCGCCTCATGTTGTCCCAGTTCTGACCGACCATCGTCCCCCGCTGCGGGCCCACTCCGTGGATGAACGCGATCGACGTGCACTCCTCTTGCCCGTACAGGATGGTGGACCGGGCATTGAGCGCGATGATCTCGATCGGATCGACCCCGACACCCGCGGCGATCCCCTGCAGCTCTTGGAACAGCGCTTCGTCGAAATCCTGCAGGGGAGCGACGACGCCTCGCACGCGCGCGAGCGCTACCTCCCACGTAAGGCCATAGCGCTTCGCGAACAGCTCGCGATACGTCTCCAGGTTCTCGCGGATGTCTTCAGCGGCGATTTCGCCGTACCGCGAGCCGCGGTCCCATGCCTCCCCTTGACACGTGATCACCTGATACGCGCTGCTCATCTTCTGTTCCTTCCTGAGAGCGACTGGTGGCTACTGAACACCCCGCAGCCGAGGATCCAAGGTATCCCTAAGCCCGTCACCGAAGATGTTCAATCCAAGGACGCTCATCGATAGAGCGATCCCAGGCATCACGGTTAGCCACCAGCCCGAGCTCACGTAGTTGCGCCCTTCCGACATCAGGTTGCCCCAGCTGGGGATGGGGGGCGGCGTTCCTACACCGATGAAGCTCAAGGACGCCTCCACGAGAATCGCGTGGGCGAAAAGGAAGGTTGCCTGAACCATGATCGCGGCGAAACAGCTAGGGAGGATGTGGCGGAACATGATGCGTGGGTGGCTGGCGCCGAGTGCCTGGGCCGCCTCGATGTAGGTCATCTCACGCGTCGTGATCGCGCTGGATCTGACCACCCGCGCGAACCGCGGGATCTGCGTGAGCACAATGGCAATGACCACGTTGGTTCGGCTCGCGCCGAGAAACCCTACCAGCGCGATGGCAAGGATCATCGACGGAATGGACATCATGACGTCCATGATGCGCATGACGACGTTATCAATCGATCGGAACCAGGGGGAGGAAATGCCGATCACCGTCGCAGCAGCTACGGTGATGAGAGTCACGATTCCTGCGACCGTGAGGGAGTTTCGTCCGGCGTACAGAACGACAATGAGCATGTCGCGCCCGTAAGTATCGGTGCCTAGCAGATGCTCCCGGGAAGGAGGCTTGTTGCGCTCCCTCCACAATAGGCGATTCGGGTTCACATCGCTGAAGTAGGGCCCCAAGATGGAGGCGAGGGTGATTGTGAGGATCATGACCGTCCCCGCTGTCACCAGGTAGTTGCGGAAGAACAGCTTCCGGAAGAATCGCCGGTTCTCGCTCCGTCGCCTTGCTCGTTCCCGATCTGATAGCCGATACCTTCCCATCAGTCGTACCTCACGCGCTTGTCGATCAGCGCATAAGAGAGGTCGACAAGCAAGTTGGCGGTGACGTTCACCGCCGCCATGAACAGAAGCACTCCTTGGATTACCTGGTAGTCTCGAGTCTGCACGGCGTTGATCAACAGCCAACCGATACCGGGCAATGCAAAGACCATTTCAACCACAACGATTCCTCCCAGAAGGTACGCGATCCCCATACCGACAACGGTGATGATCGGAAACGCGGCGTTCGGCAGGGCGTGCAGCAGGACTACGCGCCACTCGCGAATCCCCTTGGCGCGCGCGGTCAGCGCCACGAAGTCCTGCCCCAACGTCTCCAGGAGGCTCGAACGAGTCATCCTGGCAACCAAAGCCGAGGACCTCATGCCGATCGCGATGGTGGGAAGAACGATATATCGGGCCCAATCAGTGAAGCTTGCCAAGCTGAAGCCGACTACCGGGAACAGCCTCAGCGAAACCGAGAAGACGAGAACCAGCATGATGCCTAGCCAGTAGTCCGGGATGGAGACACCGAAGATCGCAAACAACATGAGCCCCTGATCCCACAGCGAACCCCTCCGCACCGCGGAGATCACCCCCGCGGGGATGGCGATCAGGAGTCCGAGCACCATTGCCGTGGCGGCAAGCGAAAGTGTCACCGGTAATCGTCTGGCCATCATCCGGGTCACCGATTGCCCAGAAAGGAAGGAGACTCCCAAGTCCCCTCTTACGGCCTTGCCGAGATACTCAAACAGCTGGTCGCGCAGTGGTCGATTGAGGCCCATTGCATCTCGAAGCTTGTTCAGCTGTTCCTTGGACGCGGTCTGATCAATCCCCAGCATTGCCGCGGCGGGATCGCCGGGCGTTAGGTGCAGGAGGAAGAAAACCAGGACGATGTCGAGGAGCAAGACGACCGCAGCAGACAGCATGCGCCTCGTCACGTAGCTGATCATCCCTCGACCTCGTGACGCCGGGGAAGGCTACTCCTCTGCTGTCGCCAAGAGGCGCCTGTGGCCACCACAAGCCTGATCCCCATCTCTTGCCCCTCCGAGGATTACGGAGGGCCCGCTAGCGGGCCCTCCGCCTGTCACTCCGCCGATTTGCAGTCGCGGAGCCCCGTGAGCTCGCAGCTACTCGTTGAGCCAAGCGTTCGCCAAGTAGCCGTAGTACCCCTGGTCCGCGCCCTTCAGCCGTGTCGTCTGCGCTCCAACGCCGAACATGTCGCCGAACATGATGACCGGGACATCCGGAACCAGGACTTCCCTGCGCAGCTGTGCCAGCAGCCCGCACAGCACATCTGGATCTGTAGTCCGCCGCAGGTCACTGAGAATATCTTGGAAAACAGGCGAGTCATACCCGCCGTTTCCAATGGCCGCAATATGCCCGTAGCTGAAGTAGACATTGCGGGCATACCACATATCCCAGGAGTCCCAGTTTGAGAGGTTTGCTACGACAACGCTCCAGTCCTTGAGCTGCAACTCGACATTGAACCCCGCAGCCTTGAGCTGTTCGGAGATCTCGAGTGCGGGCCGGCGATGGTGGAAGGATCCGATCGACGCGAGGAAGGTGATCGGTTCTCCCTTGTAGCCAGCAGCAGCTGCAAGCCGTTTCGCTTCTGCAATGTTAGCCTGGTTGGAGACGTCCGCCATGATCGTCGGGTCCCAGCAATACTGCTCTTCGAACATGAGTTCGTCTGGGTTAACGAAGTAGCGCGCCTCATTCGTTGTGGCAGCGTACATGATGGAGTCGTAGTCCAAAGCGATGCGGATCGCCTGTCGCATCCGTGCGTCAGCCAACGGGGAGTCGGGCTGGACACTTAGGTATACGAACGGTTTCATGTCGGTGAATGTACGCAGTGCGATGCCCTGGTTCGCAGCCCCGAGGACTCGATCAACATAGTCGCCGGGGAGAGGCTGTGCAATGACAAACTCCCCAGTCAAGAGCCCCGCGAACTTGATCTCGTCCTCCGGCACACGCTTAAAGATGATCTCGTCGAGGTAGGCGTGCTTCTGCCCGACGAACCCGTCTGTGGGTCGATCGTCCATGACGTAGTCCTCGAAGCGCTCCAGCGCGATCTCGGAGCCTTCAATCCACCGCTTCAGCTTGTAAGGCCCCGTCCCGATGATTTCGATACTTCCGGGTCCTGGGTTTCCAACACAGACCTCTTCAGGAAAGACCGCAACATAGTAAGCTTCCTGGCAGAGAAGCTCAGGCAGTGTGGTGAAGACCTCGCTGCACTCGAACACTACCGTATAGGGGTCCGGAGCGTAAACCCTCGCTACTGGTGCAAACGCAGGGGCACCCGGCGAGATCGCGAGAAAGCGATCGTACGAGGCAAGGAAATCGTACGCGTCGAACTCTGAGCCATCGTGGAACTTCACGCCTTCACGCAGGTAGAACGTCACCGTCAGCAGGTCATCGCTGAACTCCCAGCTCTTGGCGAGCATCGGTCGCACAACCCATCCTTCGCCGAAACCGGTCAAGGTCTCGAAGATGTAGATGCCCGCGTCGACCAGTGCCGCACGCGCCGATGTCGCATGGACATCCAACGTGTTAGGCATGCTGTGAACGGCATAGGTCGCCGACCCTCCATAGATGGGCGTATCTGCGGCCGTCGCTGCGACCCCCAAGAGCAGGCCTACCAGCATCCATATAGCAACTACGCGACGCATGTTACCTCCTTTAGAGTCTCCTCCTTGTGTATCCTCTTCACCGACTTGCCGAACCTGTGACCACCTCCTATGGGCAGCAGATCTAGTGGATCGCCTCTACCTAGCCATACTAGTAGTCCTTCATCTTCCACAGTTGCTAACGCATGTCGAGCGCGATCTTCATCCCCTTCATGTCGTGCATCGCGCGCATGGCGTCGTTCGCCCGGGCAAGGGGATAGGTGCTCACCAGCTCGCGCAACGGCAGCCCTTGCTTCCACCCCATCTCCAGCAGACGCAGGGCTCGCTCGTAGTAATGGGGGCTGCAGCCGTACTGCCCAATGATGCGGACGTCCTTCCAACACAGGTGGCGGAACGGACTGATCGACGTCTCGCCCGTCTCGACAAAAGAACCGATCTCGACGAAACTCCCTCCCCGCCGGACCATGTCGAGGCCTTCGGGCACGGCATCCGGCACGCCGGTGCAGTCGACCACCAGATCTGGCCCGACTCCTCCAGGGGTCCAGTCCTGCATCGTGCGCACTCGGTCGCCGGGGTTTCGCACCTCGTCGATGTTGATCAAACGGTCGAAGATGCCGAGCCTTGCCGCCAGATCCATGCGGCCCTTCGGGGCTCCAAGGATGGCGATGCGATACGCCCCGGCAAGCTTCGCCGTGATGCCGGCAGCCAGGCCAATCGGCCCCGCGCCCTGGATCGCCACATGGTCTCCCGGACCGAACCCTTCCTTCGTCACGGGATCCGGCGTCATCGCCTTGACCACGCCGGACACAGAAGCGAGGATGTCAGTCAGGACTGCGACTTCATCCGGCATCTCCTCGGGGATCTTCCAGATCCACATGCCGGGCTTGAGGTAGACCTTCTCGGCGTAGCCGCCGAAGAGGTGGGGAGCTGCGGCGGAGGATGAGAGGCCGGTCGCGAAGCAGTTCGAGCAGAGGATGCCCGTATGGTTGTCGGGCAGCCAGCGGCAGTACCAGCACTCGCCGCATGGGATCGCGCCGAACCATGTGATGCGGTCCCCCACCTTGAGGGGTTCGCCGTACACGTCACACGGCGGGGCCTCTGCGCTTAGCCGCTCGACTTGCGCCAGATTCTCATGTCCGAGGATCAACGGAAGATGAACATCCGATTTCCCGTCGTAGATGTGTTTGTCCGTGCCGCAGATCCCCGCGAGAAGCATTTTCACCATGAGCGACCCTGGCTCCAGCTTGTCAGGATAGGGAAACTCCTCCATCTCCAGACGGCCGAACTCTCGCAGCACTGCTGCCTGAACCCTCTGCTGCCGCATTCTTCCCCTCCTTATTCCATCTCGGCATCAGGTCCGACGCCGACTGCTCTCCCCCAAACCGCTGCTTGCCCGATGGCCGAAGGCCGCTGAAATCTCGTTCGCAGCCTGCTGGACGCTCGTGATGTAGAAGTCTAGCTTGCCGTCCAAGTCGCGCGTCCGGGCTGTTGCGCTCACGGCACCGATTGGCTCCTTGTAGAGGTCGAAGATTGGAAAGGCGACACAGGAGATCCCGGGTTCATGTTCCTGGTTGTCGAGCGCATATCCGCGAGCGCGGATGACGGCGAGCTCGGCAACGAGGCACTTCTCGTCCGGAATGGTCGCCGGGGTGAACACTCGAAACTCGATCTTCGGGAGGAGTTCGTCTAGTCGCTGTTGCGGCAAGAAGGCGAGCAGCGCCTTCCCGAGCCCCGTGCAGTGCACGGGTTGCCGCCCCCCGATGCGGGATACAATCGGGAGTGACCGTCGCGTCTCGACCTTGTCGAGGTACACGATCTCGGTGCCGTCCAACTGCGCAAGATGGACCGTGGTCGCCGTCCTCTCGCTCAACTCGATGAGGAGCGGATGCGCGACGTTGCGGATGTCAAGCCTCTCAAGGATCATGCTCGCCAGCTCGAGAACCTTAGGGCCGAGTTCGTAACGACTATCGGATGTCTTCTTGATGTACGCCCGCTCGAGCAGTGGGGAGATATATCGATAGATCGAGCTGCGATGCATTCCGCGGCACTCCGCGAGCTGTTCGATGGACAGACCATAGCGCGACTCAGCGATCAGCCCAAGGAAGTCAAGGCCTCTCGCGAAGACCTCTGATGAGGATCCATCCGCCACGGTACCCTCCTCTTGTTCCTTTCCGTTGCGTTATTCGCGAAGTCTTCTCTGAGAAGTCGAGACAGAGTATAGTTGACTCGTACGCGGAATGCAAATCCGTGTCAAGCGGAAAGCGAGCCAAGTGCCGGAGGTGAAATCAAAGGATGGCTGAACTGCGACTGGGCATCAACAACGCGTTTGCCGCCAAACGGTGGCCTGAACCGCACGCGTGGGCACTGCTCCTCGCCGATATCGGGCTGAGGGAGGTCCAATTCTCGTTCGACCTGATCGACCCCTTGCTCGCGGCCCCGTCACGATCGGAACGCACCGCCCACGTCAAGCAGGCGGCGGAAGAACACGGGCTGCACCTGCGTACGACATTCACCGGGGCGACAGCCTACGAGCAGAGCCTCTTTGGGCACCCCGACGCGTCCGCCCGAGAGGGCGCGAAGGCGTGGTACGATGCCGCCGTGGATCTGACGGCGGAACTGGGCGCCGAGGCTACGGGAGGGCACATGGGAACCATCAGCGTGGAGACATCGCTCTGCCCGAGCGCGAGAGCGCACGCACGACGCCGAATCCTTGCGTCGGTGACCGGCCTCGCGCGGACCGCCCGTGCTCATGGCCTCGCGTACATCCTCTGGGAGCTGATGCCCTCGGCACTGGAGCCGCCGCACTGCCCTGAGGAGGCGGAAGACATGCTGGCGGAGGCGAACGCCGGCTCGCCTATCCCGATTCGCCTGTGCTTGGATCTCGGCCACTGCTGCGCCCCCGAGCTCGGTGCTCCGGGGGATCCCGAGTCATGGCTCGACCGGCTGCTTCCGTGGGTTCGGATGATTCATCTCCAGCAGACCGACGGGATCGCGGACCGCCACTGGCCGTTCGTCGAGCCGCACAATCGGGACGGCATCATCCACCCGAAGCGGATCATCGAGCTGGCAAGAGAGTCGCGGGAGGAAGCGATCGACCTCGTCTTCGAGCTCATCCACCCCATGACCGTCGGCCACACACAGGTCGTCGACGAGTACAAGAAAAGCGCCGAGCAGTGGAAGAGGTGCCTGTGACGCTCAGACCGGCGCTCACTTCTCCTGCGCAACCGACTCGAAAGGAGCAGACATGAGGGCACTCCGCGACGTGTTTGGAACCGGCAAGATCATCATCGCGATGGTCCATCTCCGCTCCCTTCCGGGGACGCCGCTCTACGACGCGGGCGGTGGGATGGACGCCATCGTGGAGGCGGCGAGAGCCGACATGGCCGCGCTCCAGGCGGCCGGCGTCGACGGCCTCCTGTTCGGCAACGAGAACGATCGCCCATACGAACTCAACGTGGATGTTGCCTCGACCGCCGCCATGGCCTACGTCATCGGCCGCGTCAAGCCCAAGATCCGTATCCCCTTCGGGGTCAACGTCCTCTGGGATCCAAGGAGCACCATTGCGCTTGCCACAGCGACCGGCGCCGCGTTCGTCCGGGAGGTATTCACCGGTGTCTACAGCTCGGACATGGGCTTGTGGCAGGGGCGTGCCGCCGACGCGTTGCGCTACGCGCGTCTGGTGGGTCGCGAGGATCTCTGCCTTCTCTACAACGTCTCGGCGGAGTTCGCATCCTCGCTCGACACACGATCCCTCCCCGATCGAGCTAGAAGCGCGGTCTTCTCGAGCCTGGCGGATGCAGTCCTCATCTCCGGGAACCTCACTGGCGAGCAGCCGCCGCTCGACCACCTCACCGCCGTGAAACGGGCCCTTCCCGACGTACCCGTCTTGGCGAACACGGGCGTCCGACGCGAGACCGTCCGAGACCTTCTGAAGGTCGTGGACGGGGTCGTCGTCGGTACCGCGCTGAAGGAAGACGGCGTGACCTGGAACGCCGTCGACCCGGCTCGCGCCAGAGCCTTCGTCGAGGAGGCGCGCGCAGGAGAGGCGAAACGATGATCTTGGGTGTCGACGTGGGCACGACTGCGGTCAAGGCGGTTCTCCTCAATGGCGAAGGGCACATCGTGGGACAGGGGAGCCATCCACACGAGCTCCGCTGTCCTCATGCGGGGTGGGCTGAGGAGGATCCAGAGGATTGGTGGGGCGGGCTGATCGAAGCAACTCGAGCCGCGCTTTCTGGCCATGAAGCGTCGGGGCTTCGAGCGATCGGCGTCTCCGGGATGGTCCCAGCCATCATCCTCCTGGACCCGCGAGGCCGGGTCCTGCGCCCGTCGATTCAGCAGAACGATGCACGCGCCATGCGCGAGATCGAGACGCTCGGTCAGCGATTCTCCTCGGAACGGCTGTTTGCTGCCACCGGCGGGACGTGGAACCAGCAGGTTGTGGGGCCGAAGCTTCTCTGGATCCAGCGAAACGAGCCCGGGATCTGGGAGCGGGTTGACCGGATCATCGGATCGTATGAGTACATCGGATACCGCCTGACTTCGGCCCGCTACTGCGAGGCGAACTGGGCGCTGGAGTCCGGGCTCTGGGACGTTCATCGGGAGGACTGGATCGAGGAGTTGATCGACGCTGTCCACATCGGAAGACACCAGCTTGCTCCCATCCGCCGATGCTCCGATCTCGTCGGGCGCGTGTCGCGCAGGGCAGCAGCCGAGACCGGCCTTCCCGCGGGCACGCCGGTGATCGCGGGGAGTGCGGACCACATCGCGTCTATCCTTCCCTCTGGATCGACGCGCGCTGGGCACGTGGTGGTCAAGCTAGGCGGCGCGGGGGACCTGCTGCTGACCGTGGATGCGTTCCGGCCGGTTCGAGACCTCTACATCGACCACCATTGCGTGCCCGGGTTGTACGTGATCAACGGGTGCATGGCGACGTCAGGATCCATCCTGAAGTGGTTCGCCCGCGACTTCGCGGCAGGCAGGCCGTTCGCTGAGCTCGACCAGGAAGCGGCATCCGTTGCGCCGGGCTCGGACGGCATGGTTACCCTCCCCTACTTTCTCGGGGAGAAGACGCCCATCCACGATCCTCTCGCTCGTGGGACCCTCGTTGGGCTCACCCTGAGCCATCGACGGCCGCATGTCTACCGCTCGCTGCTCGAGGGCGTCGCCTTCGCCTTTCGACACCATGTCGACGTCCTGAGATCGGCCGGCCATCGGATCGCCACGATATCCGTTGTAGACGGTGGTTCCTCGAGCGATCTGTGGTGCGAGATCCTCGCATCGGTGCTCGAGCACCCGCTCCGACGTCCGCAATCGGCGCAGATCGGAAGCGCGCTCGGTGTCGCTCTCGTGGCGGGCGTGTCCATCGGCATCTGGAACTGGGACAACATGGCCGCTCCTCACCGGACGGGCGACACGTTTCTCCCGGATACTACTGCCGCGGCGACCTACCGCCGGCTCTACGCCGTTTACCGTCAGACCTACGAGCAGCTCCGGTCGCTCTACCCACGGTTGGCGGGTCCCGAAGAGGGCGACCGATCGCTCGAAGGATGACCCCCTCGCTTGTTCAGATCGTGGAGGATGCGGTATACTGCGTGGTAGTTACGATCGATTGTCGTATTTTTCACAACGACGGAGGAGCCATGCAGCGCGGTCATCGACACATGAGGAGGTCAGCATGAAAGGGATCTACGGCCGATACGCAGACGTCGACCTGACGAGCGGAGCAGTGCGCGACTATCCGATCCCGGAGGAATGGGTGCGCAAGTATCTGGGCGGCCGTGGCATCGGGCTGCGGATCCTCCACGAGGAGATGCCCAGCGACACAGCCCCAATGTCCGAGGAGAGCCTCCTCGTGTTCGCAACGGGGCCACTGCAGGGGACCGGAATCGCCGGAGCGGGCCGTCATGCGATCATCGGGAAATCCCCAAAGACAGGGACGCTTAACGACACCTATGCCGGGGGATTCTGGGCTCATGAATTGGGCACGTCTGGCTACGACGGGATTATCGTCCGCGGGGCAGCCGATTCCCCGGTTTACATCGCACTGATGCGCGGTCGGGTTTCGATCGAGCCGGCTGGCGATCTTTGGGGGACTGAGCTCGGGGACGTCGATGCGGAACTCAAACGACGCCATGAGGATTGCCGGGTTCTTGCCATCGGACCGGCCGGCGAGAATCTCGTCCGGTTCGCCTGCGTGATGAACGACATCAACCGCTCTGCCGGCCGGCCCGGGTTCGGCGCTGTCATGGGGTACAAGAAGCTCAAGGCTATCGCGGTAAAGGGCGGATGCGTGAAGTCGTTCTTCGACGAGGAGATGCTCGGGGAGATCCGTCGATCGCTCGCAGAGCGCCTCATGAAGAACGATGAGATTAAGGAGTTCGGCGCTTGGGGAACCACCGCGTCTGTCCTGCCGCTGAGCGAAATGGGAATTCTCCCGACGAAGAACTTCCGGGAAGGGGTCTTCGACGGAGCGGACAAGATCGACGGCGCCGGGGAGGCGTTCAAGCGGCTGCTGGTCGGGAGAGACCATTGCTCCGGCTGTCCCATCCGATGCAAGCGCGTCGTCGAAGGCGCGTTCGACGGGAGGGTGATCGAGCGACGCTACGGAGGACCGGAGTATGAGAGCACGGCGGCCCTTGGCTCGTTCTGCCTCAACGCGAGTGCGGAAGCCGTTGCGCTAGCCAATCAGCTGTGTAACGCGTACGGGCTCGACACTATCAGTGCCGGCGTCGCGATCGCGTTCGCTATGGAAGCCAGCGAGAAGGGAATGATTCCGGAGAGACTCTCCTGGGGCGATCCGCATGCCGTCGTCCGATTGGTCGAAGACATCGCCCTGCGGCGTGGGCTCGGCGAGCGCCTTGCCGACGGGGTCGATCGGCTCGCCGCCGAACTCGGGGCCGACTTCGCGATGCACATCAAGGGCCAGGAAATCCCGATGCACGATCCGCGAGGCAAGGTCGGGCTCGGGCTGAGCTATGCGACAACGCCGCGGGGCGGTCAGCACATGGAGGCGTTGCATGACCCGGCATACGAGGCCGGAGGGCTCGGCAAGTACGGGGTCTCGGAGATGGGTGTCTACGGACCGCTCGACCGATTCTCGTGGGATCGGAAGGCGCGCTTCATCAAGGTGTATTCGGATCTCGCGTCCTTCTCGAATTCGGCGATCGCTTGCGCATACGTCGGTTTCGACGCGGCGATGAGCGTGGGATTCAACCCGTATCCGAAGCTGCGCGAGGCCATCTACGCGGCGACGGGCCTCGAGATCGGAGCAGGCGAGATGCTCGAAATCGGGGAACGGAACTTCAATCAGCTCAAGATCGCAGCCGCTCAGAACGGCTATACCCGAGATCGTGACGACCTCCCGGCGCGGCTGAAGGAGCCGCTCCCGAGAGGGAACAGCGCCGAAGCCCCGATCCCGGACGACGTCCTCCAGGCGCAGATCGACGAGTACTACGCCCTTCGCGGCTGGGACGAGTCAGGCCCCACGGCGGAGACCCTGACCCGGCTTGGCATGAGCGAATTCGTTGGATACCTGGAGGCATCGTAAACGATGTACGACCGACAGAGAGCCGCCGTCCTGCGTCGGCGCTTGGACGCCTTCGACCGGGTCGATCTCGCGCTGCTGCCGACACCCCTGTCGGAGCTGAAGAACCTGAGTCGCAAGCTGTCAGGTCCCCGCATCTTCATGAAGCGGGACGACCTAACCGGCGGGATGACGTTCGGGGGCAACAAGACCCGCATGCTCGAGTTTCGCTTGGCACCCGCCGTGAAAGCGAAGGCCGATATCATCGTGTCGGGATTTGGCGTCCAGTCAAATCACGCGCGGCAGGTCGCGGCTGCAGCGCGGAAGCTCGGGATGGATGTCAGCCTGATCCTCCGCAGGACCCCTTACGAGTCCGGTGAGGCGGTCCAGGGCAACCTTCTGATCGACCTGCTGCTGGGCGCCCGGGTCCAGATCATCGACGCGACGATCGACCAACAGGCCCGGCGGATCGCAGAGGAGGTGGAGAGGCAGAGGCAGATGGGGCGCACTCCGTACGAGACGGGGTACCACGACGAGGATCTCAGCGCCGTGGCCTATGTTGCGTGCGGGTTGGAACTCCATGAGCAATTCGACGCGATGGGAATCCGTCCAAGCCTGCTGATGGTCGCGTCCGAGGGTGCGACGCAGGCCGGCTTGCACCTGTTCGCCGCCGCAACGAAGAGCCGCTGTCGTGTCGTTGGGGTCAACATGGTCGATTGGGTGCCCAGCATTCGCACCCGCATCGCGGAGATCGCGAATGCAGCGGCAACCCTCTTGGGCCTTCCGGAGAGGATCGCACCGGAGGAGATCAACAACCACGAGTCGGCCTACCGCGGCGCGGCGTACGGAATCCCGACTCCCGAGGGATTGGAAGCGATCCGTCTGCTCGCCGAAACGGAGGGGATCCTGCTCGAGCCGGTCTACACCGCTAAAGGGATGGCCTGTTTGCTCGATGAGATCCGCCAACAGCAGATTGACAGGGACGAGTCGGTCGTCTTCCTTCACACGGGGGGGATCCCTGCGCTGTTCTGCTATGCGGACGCTTTCGAGTTCCCGAGCCTGTGTCGGGACATCTGAGTTGCCCCCAAGGGGTTAGATCGATGGGCAGAGTGCGTGTCACCGTGTTGAAGAAGCATGTGAATGCGAACCTCGTTGAGCAGCTCGCCTCGGCAGAATCCCAACAGCAGTGCGCCAGTGCGAAGGGCTGTGACCGGTTCCAGGTAGGCCAGACGTTCGTGTGTGTGGCCAGCTTCCGAAGAGCTTCTGCGACTGGGCGTGGGCGGATGTCCAGCGCGACGTGGTCGCGATGCTGATGGGCGGCAATGCCCTCTGGATCGTCCCGCAAGGAGCGATCGTAACCTGGTGCACGGACGGGCTCCGCCCGGTGGTGTTCAAGGTCGAGCGGATCTCGGACTGACCCACAGACGCTCTCGCAGCCGCACCGGCCTGCACGTTGCTGACATCGACCAGAAGAGAGGGGACCAGGTCAGTAGATCCTTCGGCAAGTGCCTCGACGTAGACCTCTCGAGCAGGTTGATTGGGGAGCACGTCGTCTCTCCAGCGTGGAGGAAGCCCTACCTCGGGGCCGAGGCATCGCGGCTCGCATCCTTCTCGATCTCGTCTCGCCGGATGCGGATCCACTGGGGGAGGAGAACGTCGTGGTGTTCACTGCGGGCCCCCTACAGGGAACCAGCGTTGCGGGCGCCGGCCGGCGCACGTGGTGATGACCAAATCTCCCGAGTCGGGCAGTCTGCTGGGATCGTACGCGGGGGGTACTTCGGACACGCGCTCGGCCGCTCCGGATACGACGGGATCATCGTCCGCGGGAAGTCCGAAGCCTCCGTGCACCTACTCCTTCAGGACGGTGTCGGACAGATCCGAAGCGCGGACGACCTGTGGGGGAGACAACCGGAGAGACCGAAGACGCGCTTTGCACCAGGCATCGGCGGGTGCGCGTCGCATGCATCGGCCCCGCCGGCGAGCGACAGGTGCAGATCGCCTGTCTCATCCACGACACGACCCGATCGGCAGGGAGGCCTGGCCTCGGATGCGTGCTGGGAACGAAGCGGCTGAAGGCCGTGGCTGTACAAGGCCGCCAGGAGAAGCCGCTCGCCGATCCCGAAGGGTTCACGCACATACGCGCGCGAGTGAGCTTTTCCCGCGCCGTCGTCAACGATCCCGATGGGCCGCGAGACCAGCACTGGGTGTCCGATCCGCTGCAAGCGCGGCGTTCGGCTAGCTCTGCCTCTGCCCCGATCTTGAGGGAATGGCCCTGGCGAATTAGCTCTGCAACGCGTACGGGCTCGATACGATCTCGTGCGGGGTGGCCATCGCGACCCCGATAGAGGCGTCCGAGCGCGGGCGGGTCGAGGAAGAAGACCGGATCCCGTGGGGTCCTCGGAGGCGATCATCAAATGGATCCACCGGATCGCCCAGCGGTCGGGAACCGGGGACCGAATTGCCGAGGGAGTTGACGCGTGGTCCGTGGAATTGGGATTTCCGAGCGTCATGACGATCAAGGCCGTCGAACTTCCGATGTATGAACCCTGCGGAAAAGTGCGAGCTGGGGCTATCCCATCCTGTGAGCCTGCGTGGTGCGGCGCACCTCGAATCAATCCACGACACGATGGCGGAGATCGCGGCGTCCTCCCCGGAGATAGGGGTCCACGAAGCGATGGACTGCCCCACTATCGCCGACAAGGCAGCGCCCATCGGCGCGTATACGAGGCTCGTCTCGTTCACAAACTCCCTCTTCCTGTGCTGTTCGTCTCCAACCGCAACCGGTCCGGGCTTCGAGCTCTCACGGCATCTGCACCCCGCCAGTCTCACGGGTTCGCCATACGGAACACGAACTCGATTTCGACCGGGATGTTCCCCGGGAGATTGCTGGTACCCAGCGCGGCCCGCGCATGACGACCTCGCTCACCGAAGATGCTCACCAGGAGCTCGGAGGCTCCATTGATCACCCGTGGCTGATCGTGAAAGTCCGGTGCGGAATTGACAAACCCCCGCACGTGCACGACTTCGGCAATCCGGTCCAACGTTCCCGCGACGGCCCTGGCCGCAGCGAGACCGTTCAGCGCGCAGATGCGAGCCGATTCATACCCCTCTTCCAGGGTGACGTCGGCTCCAACACGTCCGAGATACGGGAAACGCCCGTCAATGGCCGGGCCTTGACCGGACACGTAGATCAGGTCGTCAACCTGCTTCGCCGGCACATACTCGGCCACCGGGAGAACGACCGGTGGGAGGACGACGCCGAGCTCCGACAACCGCTGTTCAATTCGGTGTTTCGTCATGAGATGCCTCCTTGGGCAGAATCGACTCGATCCGGTCGACGGATGGGTCGAACACGTCCCCCCGTCCAAGGCCCATTGCGTCGGAGGGGGTTTCCTTGAATCCGGTTCCAGTGATGATCGCGATCGCCGACGCGTGGGCAGGAATCCTCCCAGACCTGACTGCGGCGTGAAGACCCGCGATCGCTGCCGCCGCTGCGGGATCGGCGTGAAGCCCGCAGGTGCGCGCCAGCACCTGCGACGCCTCAAGGATCTCCCTTTCGCCGACGGCGATCACCGCCCCGCCCGACGACCTGACAGCCGACAGGGTGTACGTGCCATCTTCGGCATAACCTCGAAGCGGATCTGCGATTCCCTTAGCGACGCTCACCTCGTTGCCTTCCCAGGGGATCACGCAGGGGGAGCCTTTCTCGTAGGCTGCCGCGATCGGAGCGCAATGGGCGGCTTGGACGCCCAAAAGAGCCGGCTGAGCCTCGCGACGCCCGAGCCTGGCGACTTCCGCGAAGGCACGCGCGATCGCGCCGAGAAGGGGGCCCGCTCCCACGGGGATTCCGATCCAGTCGACAGGGAACTCTGCATCCTCCCAGATCTCGAAGGCTACGGTCTTGTAGGCATCCACTCCTATCGGATTCTCATACGTCGTCGACGCATTGTACCAACCGGAGATCGATGCAATGTCCCTCGCGACCTGGTGGCAGACGCTGAAGTCGCCCTTCACCCGGAGGACACGGGTGCCGCAGTGCAGGGGCTGCGCGAGACGGGCGAGAGAGACGGTTTCAGGCACCACCGCCAGCGACGGCAGCCCGGCCAGAGCAGCATAGGCAGCTTGCGCATGAAGCGCATTGCCACTTGAGGAGCCGACCAATCCGGCCGCTTGATGATACCTTCCGTGCGTTGCCACGGCGCTCAGAGCCCGGTCCTTGAATGAACCGGTCGGATTCACCAACTCGAGCTTGAGGACAAGTGAGCGGATCCCGATCCGCTCGGCCAACCGCGGGGCATTGATCAGGGGCGTCCTGCCTTCCCCCAGGCTCACCCGGGTGGCCTGCGGGGCGACCGAAAGGCTGGAAGCATAGCGCCACATCGACGGTTCGTCCGTCCACGCGGCGATCGAGCTTCCCGCAGGCGACCGCGGGCTGGGCTCCATGATCCCCCCGCACACCTCGCAACGCTGGACCCGCGGCGCCTGGGAGACCCGCAGACATCGGACACACCGGAACCCCATCGCCATCGCCTCAACCCCCTGCTGATCGTCCGGCAGCGGGACGATCCTCACCAGACATGTGAAGGTGCCACCAGCGCCTGCTCGTCCTGTTCCAAGAGCCAAGTACCGAAGGACACGAGTTCAGAGACGGCGGCGCCCAGAAGCCGCTCTCCCTTCTCCTTCGTCGCTTTGCTCGGGCGCCCGGTGGCTCCGCTCCGCGTGAAGTCGGCAGCGTCGAATGCGACGGACACGCCATTCTCGCGGCGCCCCCACGACGGCGATCCGGCGTCTTCCGCGTTCGAAATGCGCGCTCGGCGGACGAGGCTTGCGTCCATGTGCAGGACAACGGAAGTCTCCATGTCGCCGGCATGGTCGGGCGAGCCGACGCAGATCTCGCGGACAAGTCCTCCGATCGCTTGCCACCACGAGAACACGAAGGCGAAGATCCTCTCCTCGCGGAGGGTTCGACAGACATCCTCAAGAGCGCCCGAGTTGCCGCCATGCCCGTTGACGAGGACTGCGCGCCGAACGCCGTGAGAAGCCAGGGAACGAAGCACCTCCTCGACGTACCTCGCCAGTGTCTCCCGCTGAACCCAAAGCGTGCCCGGGAACTGGCGATGCTCGGCCGAGAGGCCGACGGGGATCGGCGGAAGGAGCACGAAGCGGCCGTTGGACAGGGCTTCGCGCGCGATGTGCTCTGCGGTCATGAGGTCCGTCCCCAACGGAAGGTGCGGTCCGTGGTTCTCCACGGACCCAACCGGCACCAACGCAACCGGGCTGCGCGTACAGACTTCGCTTGCGTTCTCCCAGGTCCCGCGTACCAGTTCCACGATCTACGCCTCTCCGAGCCGATAGGCGGCTTCGAACCCTTCCTGGATCGCGTGATACACGTTCCGCGCTTCCACGCAGTCTCCTGCTGCGAAGACCTGCGTCTTCGGCAAGGAGCATCGAAGCTCGGACTCGAGGCCAACTTCCGCCGTTGCCCCCGCAGCCACCACGACCTTGTCGAAGCCCACCGTGATGATCTCGCCCTCCTCATCCGCCAACGTGACCTGCCCGTCGCGAAGCTCCCGGGGTGTCCGAGAGCAGAGAAGGGGGATCCCCAGCTCCTCCAGTCGCGTGAGGAGATCGACTCGATCGCGCGGATACTCGTCGATCATTAGCTCCTCTCGCGGCCTCAGGTCAACCAGCATCGGGCGAGCGTCGCGCTCTGTCCGAAGGTACCACGCTACCTCGCAGCCCACCTTGTTCGCCCCGATGACCAACACCGTCTCGCGCGACCCGATCCAGGACGGCGATTCGAGGTAGTTCGCGGCGAATCGGACCGGGGATGTATCCAACCCCGCAATAGAAGGCGCCACCGGGCGGCTCCCGACGGCGAGGATGACGGCATCGAAATCACCTTCCTTCAGAGAACGGCAGGTCGCCTCCTCCCTCAGCCGGATCTCGATCGGCCCCCTTGCTAAGAGGTCGGTCATGTACCCCAGGTAGTCTCGCATAGGACGCTTGAATGCCGGAACGCTCGCAGGCCGCATCTTGCCGCCCAGCTGGTGGGCGCGCTCGTACAGAGTCACCCGATGGCCGCGCTCGGACGCGGTGAGTGCCGCCTGCACGCCCGCTGGCCCACCGCCGACCACCGCGACGGACAGGGAACGCTGCGCGGGGCGAATCGGGTGCGTGGACTCACGCCCCGCTAGAGGATTGACGCCGCAACGGACTGGCACTCTGTCGATGGTCTGGCGAATGTGGCACACATTGCACCGAATGCACGGGCGGTAGCGCCCGTCAGTCTGCGCATGTGCGAGCCAGTACGGATCCGCGATGAATGCTCGGCCGACCGCGACCATGTCCGCCAGACCTCTCGCAAGAATCATCTCGGCATCGTCGGGACGCGCAATGCCCCCGTCGGAAATCACCGGGATCGACACGTTCTGCTTCACATGATGCGCCAATCCTGCGCGAGTAAGGTGGTGACGCTCGCGATAGATCGGGCTGACGCCACAGTAGATGCAGTGATGTGAGGAGCTGCTCGCTGCCGCGATGTGGAGGAAGTCGAATCCCGCCTCTTCGAAGGAACGTCCGATCTGCGCGATCTGCGCATTGGCAATCCCCCCGGGCACGTGCTCGTGCGTGTTGATCTTCGCCCCGAGCGGAGCGTCACCGCACCGCGTGCGGATCGCCTCGGCGATGCGCCGGACGAATCGAAGGCCGCCTTCGAGGCCCCCGAACTGGTCGCCCCGGCGGTTGGCATGTGGGGAGTAGAAGGACCCCACGAGATACCCGAGCGCCGCGTGCAGCTCCAAGCCGATGAATCCCGCTGTGAGCCCTAGCTCCGCGGCGTCAGCGAACTGCTTGACAACGGCCTCCATGTCCTCGATGCTCATTTCCCGAGGCGTGTCACCCCGGTAGAACCGGCTCCGGAAAGGCGAGGGGCCGATCGGATCCACCGGGCGATTCGCTCCCTGATGCGCAAGTTGCAGGAACGGGAGGCTTCCCCCGGCAGCGATCGCGGAGGCAAGCTTCGAGAGGGCAGGAACCGCTCGGCGATCATGAAGGCGAAATGTCGTGTGTCCCGTCGAGACAGCGGCGAATGGCCCGAACACGATCCCTGCTCCGCCTGCCCCTCGCTCGCGGAAGTAGGCACACATCGCGTCGGTGGCATGTCCGTCTTCATCGTGCAACAGGTTTCCCATCGGCGCCATGAGGATCCGATTGGGCACCGAGACGCCCCCAAGGGTCACCGAACTGAACAGGTGCGGGTACCGATCTTGCTCACTCTTTGACATATCGATCCCCCCTGCTATCGGTCGATTCGGAGATTCCCGTCCGCAAGTATCTTGTCCACTTCGGCCTTCGTTGCCCAGCAGAGATCGCCCGGATGGGTTTGCTTGAGAGCCGACACCGCGACGCCAATTCTGACGGCCGTCATCACGTCTTCGGTTAGCAATCCGTACAGGAAGCCTCCCGCAAAGGCGTCCCCCGACCCGACCCGATCCACGAGCTCGATTTCGAAGGCGGGGGCACGATGCAAGACCTCTTCGGCGTACGCGATTGCCGTCCACCGATTCTTCCACACGCTGGGCGTCTCGCGCAACGTGATCGCGACGACTGCGAGATCGAAACGGCGCGCCAGGGAAGCGGCGACAGCGGCGTAGTCCTTCTTGCGAATGTCGAAGACGCGGGCCGTGTCCTCCTCGGTCGTGATGAGTACGTCCGAGAGCGACGCAAGCTCTTCCATGACCGGTCGGGCCTCTTGCGGCGTCCACAGCTTGGCGCGATAGTTCAGATCGAGAGAAACCGTCAGCCCAAGATCCTTCGCCGTCCGCACAGCCTGGCGTGTCGCCTCTGCCGCAGATGGAGAGAGGGCCGGTGTGATCCCGCTGGTGTGCAGCAGGCGAGCGCCCCGAAGGATCTCAGGCCAGTCGAACTCCTGCGGATTCACCCGCGCGATGGCAGAATCCTTTCGGTCGTAGAGCACTGCATTAGTGCGCGGGGCAGCGCCGAACTCCACGAAGTATGTGCCCACTCTCGCCGATTCCGTCCACAGGATGCGGGATGTGTCGACGCCGTGCTCTCGCACCTTGTTCTCAATTACGCGACCCAGAGGGTTTCGCGTGAGGCAAGTCACGTACGACGTCGAGAGGCCCAGCCTGGCTGCAGTTACGGCGGCGTTCAGCTCCGAGCCACCTACGCGAATATCCAGGTGATCTGTTTGCTCAAGCCGCTGAAAGTTTGGCGGGGAAAGGCGGATCATTCCTTCACCGAATGTCACCAAGTCTGTCATGATAAGCCCCTACTCCCTCCTCTCCGATTGAGCGATCCACGCCAACCTATCTTGGATCGCCTGAAGCGCCTCGTGCACGGCATCCCCGGTCGCCCCCAATCCCATGTGCCCGATGCGGATCACCTTCGCCTTCCAGACGCCAAGCCCTCCACCCATCACGGTCACGAGCTCGGTGGGCAGGATCTTGAGAAGCCGAGAAGGGTCCACAGACGCCACGTCGGCAGCAGTTACTCCGTGTGAGTAGCCCTAGCCAGCGATCGTCGGTTCCAACTTCAACTTCCTCAACCCGTCTCGAGGCTGCTCTGCCACCCTCCTGTCGCGATCCCAACGCTGCTCGAGGCCGTAACAGGGCCAGCGATCGTCACCCTTCTTCGTGTCATGCTCAGTCTGCCCAACGGGTCGTCTTCGTTCACGAGGGAACCCTCGGGGCGCGCGCCTGGGAGACCGCTTGGCAGAGAGCGCGGGCGCGCCCGCGGATCTCCGCGTATTCCTCGGCCGCGACGGAACGCTCGTTGACCAGCCAGCCCCCTGCGCAGACTGCGACGACGCCCGCTTGGAGATACGCTCCGGCGTTCTCTGCGGTGATCCCGCCCGTGGGGGCGAGCGGAATCTGCGGCAAGGGACCGCGTAGCGCACGGACGAACGCTATCCCCAGCACTTCCGCGGGGAACACTTTCACAATGTCCGCACCCTGCTGCCAAGAGGTGTAGATCTCCGTCGGCGTCATCGCACCGCAGACGACGGCGCACCCCCGGTCCCGCCCAGCTCGGATCACGTCCGGCGCCACAACTGGGGTCACGAGGAACCTCGCCCCCGCCGACATCGCTGCCTCCGCATCCTTCGCGTCGAGCACCGTGCCGGCACCGAGTACCAGGTCTGGAAATCTCTGGGTCGCTTGCTCCAGCGCCTCGAGCACGCCAGGAGTGTTCATGGTAATCTCGATACAGCGCAGGCCGCCGTCCCGAAGCGCCTCGACTGTGTTCAAGAGCGCCCGACGCTCGCGGATGCGAAGGATCCCGATCGCGCCCGCCTCGCGGATGGCTTCTGCTTCATGTCTTTCTTCTCGTCGTGTCTCCATGTCCAATCGCATGTCCGGGAACTACGAGATGCTCCTCGGGACCACCCTTTCCTTCGCCAGATGTCTCGGATATCGCAACATCGTGTTTGAGTTCTCGCGCTGGCGATCATACCCCACAACGGAGCGTTGACCAAGTGCTGGCAGAGCGTCCGTTGCTCCTTTTTGCATCCGGCTCTAGCCTCAATACTGTTCACTTAACCTTGCCATGGGCGTCGGATTGTGCTAGAGTGCCGGTCGACGGAGGCATTCGCGCATGGCACAACGAGGACGTCCGCCAAAGAGGCCGCGTGAGGTGACGGTGCCGGATTTGATCAGCATGGGGCTGTTGGCGATGTTCTGCCCTCCGTCGCGGATCGATGCCCTGCTCGCGGAGACGGGCCGCCTTGAGCAACGCACGCGGCTACTACCATCCCGCCTTGTGGTGTACTACGTGCTGGCGATGGCGCTCTACGCCTCCGAGGGATACCGAGAGCTTTACCGATTGCTCGTGGAAGGACTTCGCGTTGTGGACCCGTCCCTTCCGATTGTGGTGCCGCAGAAGTCGGCGGTGGCGAAAGCAAGAGCTCGTGTGGGGAGCGAACCGTTGCGGCGGTTGTTTGAGGAGACGGCGATTCCGAT
>ENA-OSEO01001514-OSEO01001514.1-sediment-metagenome-genome-assembly--contig:-NODE-1514-length-41299-cov-8.795158_pt1 | contig 41299 bp, 34 predicted proteins | sample MGYA00237883_ERZ534232 | MGnify/ENA metagenome assembly ERZ534232 | reverse complement strand
GATCGCTCCCAAGAGCTCATATCGACGGAGCGGTTTGGCACCTCGATGTCGGCTCGTCACATCCTGGGGCTGGAGAATGTCCCAAGGGTTCGGCTGTTCGCCGATTAAAGTGGCACGCGAGCTGGGTTCAGAACGTCGTGAGACAGTTCGGTCCCTATCTGTTGTGGGCGTTTGAGATTTGCGAGGACCTGACACCAGTACGAGAGGACCGTGTTGGACAGGCCTCTGGTGTACCAGTTGTGCCGCCAGGTGCATTGCTGGGTAGCTATGCCTGGATGAGATAAGCGCTGAAAGCATCTAAGCGCGAAGCTCACCTCAAGATTAGATCTCGATTAAGGGCCGTAGGAGACTACTACGTAGATAGGCTGCAGGTGTAAAGGCAGTAATGTCAAAGCCGAGCAGTACTAATAGCCCGAAGACTTTCTGAGAAGAAGAATCCTTTTGCAGAGTTTTGTTTCTTGCTTCCCGTCATGCCATTCTTATACGGGTTCTGTAGCGGTACAGATAAGACCAGGCCGGTGTTAACCGGGGTATTATAATACCGTTTTCCTGGTGAGGAGATATACAGGATCAATGACATGTTGAAAATATTAAGGTAGCTATAGCGGCGGGGCACCACCTCTTCCCATTCCGAACAGAGAAGTTAAGCCCGCCAGCGCCGATGGTACTGCGTAAAGTGGGAGAGTAGGCCGCTGCCGGATTTATCATCAGCCCGTGTTCTTATGAGCATGGGCTTTTTTATTGTTAATTTACGTGAAAAGTATACAACTTTTTAGCTCTGTTATCTTCCTTTTTTTAGCTTTGCTTTACCTTTTTGGCAGATTTATGAATAGTATCAAATTCATTATTGGACTTTTAACAGTATTGATTGTAATGCCTGCTGTTTCGCCGGCCCAGTTACCCTCTGGTGGTAGTATGGATCAGGTGCCTTTAGAGAATATAAAAAGCGAAAAAAATATTAAACCCCAACTTAAATGCTGGCAAACAGATGGTTTCGGAGCATTTCGTGATTCTGTCGTATTAGATACACTTCAAGATTACTATCATCTGTATCATCCTGTTTTTAAAGATGTTATAACTGCCGGATTTGTTGGTAATTACGGAACTCCATATCAGAATAATAACTTTTTTGACCGTAACTCTGACGTTGATTTTATGTTTCTCAGATCGAGAGAGGCTTATTTACTGACACCGTCAAAAGTGACCTATTATAATACAACAACTCCTTATACCGTGCTGGATTATACCCAGAGTGAGCATCGTACGAGAAAAAATGAGACACTTTTCAACATTCTTCATACTCAAAATATAAATCCATACCTGAATTTTACTCTCAGATTTGATCAGGGAAGGTCAGCAGGTCAATATAAAAATCAGGCTTCAAAAAATAACTTATTTACTCTCTATTCCAATTATAATGATGATCAATTCAGCATTCATGCCGGTTTTATTACAAACAGCATCGAAAATGACGAAAACGGAGGGCTTACTCAGGATGAGCTGATATTTGACGATGCTGATACTGATTTCTTAAATGTTAATCTCACTGAAACAAGTTCTAAATTCTCAAACAAATATTTCTATGCAACTGCTGAATACCGTATAGGTAAATATGTTGAACCTGAACCAGGTACGATTGACAATGAAGATGGGGAAGAATTGCTGTCTGAATTCAAGCCACTGTTAGGTATACTTTATTCTTTTGAATATCAAGGCCATAGAAAAGAGTTTGTTGACATGGAGGATACGACAAATACATTTTTCCCTGAAACATATTATGGCTACGATTATGTGAAAGATTCTGTCCGGTTCAGAGTAGTAAAAAATATTCTTCAAATTAAACAATATGAAAATCCAGATAAAAAATGGAGTTTCGGTAAGCGTATTTTCCTTGGCCAGGAACATACTAATGCCTCCATGCCCGGTCCTTTAACCGATTATTTCCGTAAAAGAAAAAGTTATTCGAATATCTGGGTAGGTGGCGGTCTGTTTAGGGAAGAAGGTCAGTTCTGGAAATGGAATGCCGGGGGGAAAGTGCATGTACTCGGAAGAAATATCGGACAAACCGAATTGACAGGTTCGGTCAGTAAGCCTTTGTCTTTGCTCGGCGACTCCCTCATGTCATTAAATATAAAAGGAAATATAAGTAATCTGGTTCCGGAATATTTTCAGGAGGAGTTTTATTCAAATCACTTAAGGTGGAGCAATAATATTAAAATGGAGCAGAGAATGACAGCTCAGGGAAGCCTTTCTGTTCCAAAGCGTAAGCTGGAGCTTAGTGCCAATTATGCTGTGATTAATAATTTTATCTATAATGATACCCTGGGAATACCATCCCAGGATAACGCTCAGTTGTTGGTTTTATCTGCTTTTGTTGATAAAGATTTTAATTATAAGAATTTGCATTTCAGAACACGTCTCCTCTGGCAGAAAGCATCCAATGAAGAGGTAATCCATCTGCCGGATTTTTCAGCGTTCGTCTCCCTCTATTATAAATTTATAATTTCAAAAGTATTATTTACCCAGATTGGAGTTGATACAAGATATTATACATCATATTTTTCCGATGCATATGATCCCTCTACCGGTTTATTCTATTTGCAAAATGATATTAAGACCGGAGATTATCCATATCTGGATGCCTATGCCAGTCTGCGCCTGAAAAGAACGAAAATATTTTTTAAGATGATTAATATTGGCACAGAATTCATGGACAGAGCCTATTTTACAGTGCCTCACTACCCTATGAACCGCAGAACCTTCAGATTTGGGGTAAACTGGGTATTTTATGACTGACAATTATCTCCCGGAACTTCAGATAAATCAAAGAATTTATTGGTTAGAAGAAGATTTTCCCCGTGCTGTATTTAAAATATTAATCGAACCTGATAGTTTTATCAGGTGATATTCTGCTAATCAGATAACTCGGAATTACAAGTATTAAGGTTGTGGCCAGCAAGGTTCCGGCGTTTAAGAGGATCAGGTGCAGAAATGAAAAATTCACAGGAACCACATCAACATAATATGTTACCGGATTGAGCTTAAAAATTTCGAAGGTATCCTGTATAACTATCAAAAGAACAGCGATAATATTACCCCAAAGCATTCCGCGTGTCGTAAGAAACATCGATAAATACAGAAAAATTTTGCGTATACTTTTATTCGGACTTCCAAGTGATTTTAATACTCCTATCATTTTGCTTCTTTCCAGAATAATCACCAGCAATCCTGAGATCATGTTAAATCCCGAAACCAGGGCCATCAAAATAAGAATGATCCAGACATTCATATCCAGTATCGACAGCCAGTCAAATATCTGTGGGTACTCACGCATGATATTTGTTGTCCTTAAAATAGCGTCATTTTCCCTGCTGTAATTTAAAACAGCATTCCTGACTGACTGTTCTATTTCGTCTGTCTTGTTATAATTATCAACACTAACCTCAAATCCGCTTATTTGATCAGATTCCCATCCGTTAAGTCTTTGAATCTGCCGGAGATCACCTATAATGAAAATGTTATCCAGTTCCTCAAGTCCGGTTCGGTAAAGCCCGCTTATCTCTAACTGCAACATGCGGGGTGTGCTTTCATTTTCATTGATAAAATAGAGAACAACTTCATCTCCTGCATCTACCTCCAGCAAATTTGAAACCTGTTCTGAAATTAATATTTCACTGCTTCTCTCAGGATTGGACAGGTCAGGCAAATCTCCTTTTGTGAGGTTTTCCCTGAAAAAGTCCCAGTTATACTCCTCTTCAACTCCTTTGAAAACAATTCCCTGGATATACTTATCGGTTTTTATCATACCTGGCTTGGTACCAAACACATTGACAGATTCAACCCCGTCAATAGTACTCAGAAATTCTGAAAAAGATTGTTTTCTTGAGACAGGCTGTGTTTCGTAAGAGTTATTAGAATCAAAATTGATGATCTGAATGTGTGAGCCAAATCCTATGACTTTATCACGAATCTCTTTTTTGAAGCCGGTAATAACAGCTACTGAAATTATCATAACAGCAAGACCGAGTGCTATTCCAGCCAAAGCAATTCTGATTATCCTGTGCGATAACAATTTTTTATTGCTTTTCTCAAAAAATAATCTTCGCGATATAAATAGCTCGGTATTCATGAATTGTCCTGTTTGTTCAGATAAAATTTCTATTTGCCGGCCATTTGTACTTCTGCCTCATTTCTGCGGTTTATAAAAGGCAGGATTATTAATGATACGGCTCCGATAATAATTATCATTAGTGTCATTGACGAATGTGCTACAAATGCAAAAATGACCCCGTTATCTTTTGCTACTCCATATAATGCCAGACCCTCTATCGCCATAAAATGCCATGCACCTATTCCTCCCTGAACCGGTGCCACCATTCCGAAACTTGAGAGGACAAATGTGGTCAGTCCGGCCAATGGTCCGAGATGACTGGTGAATTCAAAGGAAAAGAATATTAAATATAACATCATATAGTATAATAACCAAATCATGACAGAGTGAAAAATGAACCAGCCTTTTCTGTCAATAGAGCGGATTGAAATAAATCCCTCTTTGAGATTGTTCACTACCAGAGCAACTTTTCGATATAAAATTGTGTGTTTGAGAGTTTTTCTGAATATTATTATTAACATGAAAGTTATAACCACTCCGGCCATAAGTATTGGCGAAGTGACAATGGAAATAAGCCTGGATTCTATTTCAGGATTACTGTGCAAAAATCTCAGCATCTCTCCGAATTGCGATATTACGGCAAGAAGCAGGAGCAGAAGAAGGCAAACCATATCAACAGCCCTTTCAGCTACTACTGTTCCTATAAGTTTTGTAAAAGATATTTTTTCATACCTTGCCAGAACACCGCAGCGGGATATTTCACCCATACGCGGAAATGCAAGATTCATAAGATACCCTGTCATTACTGAAAGAAAAGTATTAATAAATCTTGGTTTATGACTTACTGGTTCAATCATAAGTCCCCACCTGATAGTGCGGCTTATATGACTGAACAGACCTAAAATCAGGGATATGATGATCCACAGGTAATTTACATCATTGGTTAAAACAGATTTTATTCGTTCGATATCCTGATCTTTATAAATAAGCCAGAAGATAAATGCTCCTATCATGAAAAATATCAGGAACTTAAGAATTTTTAAAGTCAGTTTTTTCAATTTTTAAAAAATAAACAATATTAAATTCCTAATTATTATACTTTTAGACATTAATAGTTATCTATATGTAAAATTAGGGTCATAATTTTAAATCAAGTAGCTGACAAAAATATAAATTTGTTTGATTTTATAAGAGTAAAATTGAATTAAGTAATTAACCGGCAATGGATAAAGCAGAAGACAATGACAGTTGTCAGACCTAAGAAGAGCCTGGGTCAACATTTTTTAAGAGATCAGAATACAGCCCGGAAAATTGTTGACAGTCTGGATGATTCTGTTAAGGATGTTCTGGAAATCGGAGCAGGTATGGGTGTGCTTACACGCTATCTGCTTGAAAGGACAAACCTGAAGATTCATGTTGTTGAAATTGATTCAGAGTCTGTCAGATATCTCAATGATCATTTTCCGGAGATTTCTGAGAGGATTTACCATGCTGATTTTTTAAAATGGGAACCCGGTGGCTTTACCGGTAATTTTAATCTGATTGGTAACTTTCCTTATAATATTTCATCGCAAATTTTTTTTAAAATATTGAGAATGCACAGAAGAATTCCCCAGGTTGTCGGGATGGTCCAAAAAGAGGTGGCCGAACGAATCTCTTCAGGCCCGGGCAATAAAGATTATGGGATTCTGAGCGTTCTGTTAGGTGCTTTTTATAATACCGAGTATCTGTTCACGGTTTCTGAGAAGGTTTTTTTTCCTCCTCCGAAAGTAAAATCAGCAGTGATAAAATTAAAGCACAATAATGTATATGAACTTCCCTGCGGGGAGGATCTGTTTAAAACTATAGTTAAGTCTGCCTTTGGACAGAGGAGAAAGATGTTAAGAAATTCGCTGAAGAGCTTCGGGTTTGATATTCCGCCAGGATTTGCTGACAAAAGGCCTGAACAACTCTCAGTTACAGATTTTATAGAGTTAACATGTGAATTGGAAGGTCAAAAACAGGCTGAAAATGCAGTTTGAAATTTTATAAAACTAAACATCTGTAATTTTAAATAGATATGAGCTGTTTTTTTTATATTTGCGAACAAATATGAATATTATAATAAATGGCTGATAATAAAAAAATTAAGACTGCTCTTATTTCTGTTTTTCACAAAGACGGTCTCGAAAGCATTATTAAGAAATTGAACGAATTGAATATTAACCTTATAAGTACCGGTGGCACGAAAAGTTATATAGAATCACTGGGTATGCCAGTCACCTCTGTAGAGAGTCTCACCGGTTATCCGTCTGTTCTGGGGGGAAGGGTGAAAACTCTTCATCCAAAAATTTTTGGCGGCATTTTATCGAGGCGCGACAATGAAGGGGATGTCAGTCAGCTTAGTGAGTACGAGATCCCTGAAATAGATCTTGTGATAGTGGATCTTTATCCTTTTGAGAAGACAGTGAGCAGTGGTTCATCTGAAGAGGAGATCATTGAAAAGATAGATATAGGAGGAATTTCTCTTATCAGGGCGGCCGCCAAAAACTATAAAGATTTATTAATAGTTGCCTCACAGAATGAATACCTTTCCCTTCTTGAATTACTGAACGAAAAAGACGGGTCGTCATCACTGGCCGACAGAAAATGGTTTGCTTTAAGAGCATTCGGAGTTTCATCGCACTATGATGCAGCTATATTCAATTATTTTAATAAGGATTTGGAAATTTATGCCGAACGGATCAGTCTTAATGAGGGCAAAGTACTGCGCTATGGTGAAAATCCTCATCAGAAGGCTGTTCTCTACAAATACAATAATGCACCGGGAAACGATCTGATTGCAAATGCTGAAATTCTTCAGGGTAAGGAAATTTCCTATAATAACATGCTTGACGCAGATGCAGCATGGAAAGCGGCTGGTGATGCATATCATTCCGTTTCGCATATAAAAAACAAAGTTGCCGTCTCTGTCATTAAACATTTGAATCCTTGCGGACTTGCAGTTACCGGTGACATTATGGAATCGCTGGAGTTAGCATGGGCAGGAGATCCGGTAAGTGCTTTCGGAAGTATTATCTGTTTTACCTCTCTTGTTACCAGGGAGGTTGCAGAGTGGTTCAGCAAAAAATTTGTGGAAATTATTATTGCTCCGGAATTTACTGAGGAGGCTTTGGAGGTTTTTGCTAAAAAGAAAAATCTCCGTTTATTGGTTATACCTGTAAAAAAAGAGATAACAAATGAGAAACTGTTTCGTTCTGTAAGTGGAGGAGTTTTGGTGCAGGATGAAGATGAAGGCACTGACAGCAGCTTTGAAAATGTGACATCAATAGAATTTGATCCGGAAAAGCTGAAGTTGGCAAAATTTGGAGTTTCAGCCTGCAAGCATTTAAAAAGCAATGCCATTGCCATGGTCACGGAAACAGAAAAAGGATCATTCTGGCTTACAGGTTGTGGCATGGGACAGCCTAACCGTCTCGATAGCCTTCGTCACCTTACTATACCGAGATTTAATTTAAAGGAGGGTGTATCTGTTGATAACTCTGTGCTCATTTCCGATGCTTTCTTCCCTTTCAGGGATAGTATAGAAGCAGCTAATGAGTATGGTGTTAAATATATAGTTCAGCCCGGAGGAAGTATTCGCGATCAGGAGGTAATTGACGCATGCAACGAATTTGGCATTGCGATGATTTTTACCGGAAGAAGACATTTTAAACATTGATATTGTATTAAATCAGATATGGGATTATTTTCATTTTTAACACAGGAGATTGCCATTGATCTTGGAACAGCAAACACAATTATTATCCATAACGATAAAATTGTGGTAGATGAACCATCAATTGTTGCGATAGATCTGAAAACTGAGAAAATGGTGGCAATAGGTGAGAAAGCCAGGCAGATGCAGGGGAAGACTCATGCTAATCTCAAGACAATCAGGCCGCTAAGGGATGGAGTAATTGCCGATTTTAATTCGGCTGAACAGATGATAAGGGGAATGATTAAAATGATTAATCCCAAATCAAGAATCTTCTCTCCTGCTCTTAAAATGGTTGTTTGTATTCCATCAGGAAGTACTGAGGTTGAAGTCAGGGCAGTACGCGACTCTGCGGAACATGCAGGCGGTCGTGAAGTATATCTTATTTATGAACCAATGGCGGCGGCACTTGGTATAGGAATCGATGTGGAAGCTCCTGAAGGAAATATGGTAGTGGACATCGGGGGAGGCACAACCGAAATAGCTGTAATTTCCCTGGGAGGTATAGTAACAAATAAATCTATTCGTATAGCAGGGGATGATCTTACTGCCGATATTATGGAGTATATGCGTCATCAGCATAATATTAAAATTGGAGAACGGACTGCTGAAGAGATCAAGATACATGTCGGATCAGCTTTATCGCAACTGAAAGATCCTCCTGCAGATTATATTGTGCAGGGACCAAATCAGATGACCGCTCTCCCTGTTGAGGTACCTGTATCATATCAGGAGATTGCTCACTGTCTGGAAAAATCGATTTCCAAAATAGAGACTGCTGTTCTTAACACTCTTGAACAGACACCGCCCGAACTTTATGCTGATATAGTCGTAAGAGGAATATGGCTGGCAGGAGGAGGAGCCCTGCTGAAGGGACTGGATAAGAGATTAACTGATAAAGTGGGGATTCAGTTTCATGTAGCAGATGATCCTTTGAGAGCCGTTGTCAGAGGAACCGGAATTGCTTTGAAAAACGTGGATAAGTTTTCATTCCTTATCAGGTAAAGCCATATTTTTAAAATACTCTTATTGATTTGATTTTGCTGTTGTAGTGAAAGGCAAAAGTACAGGTATTAAATTAATTTTAATTACTTAATGATCGCATGAGAAGCCTGCTCAGGTATTTGGTAAAGCATTATCCTTTAGTACTGTTTTTATTATTGGAAACAGCCTCTCTATCGATGGTGGTGAGCTATAACAGCTATCAGCGGATAACTTTCCTGAATTCAGCTAACAGGGTAACGGGCAGTTTTTATAATACTTTCAGTTCGGTAAGGGATTACTTTTCACTAAGCAAAGTAAATAAACAGCTTGCAGAAGAGAACGGAAGATTGAGGTCATTGCTTGACCTGCCGGCGGAAAGAGATGATTTTGAAGACATATTTGCAGATTCAGGCAGATATAATTTCTTATACAGGTATACCCCTGCTAAAGTAATTAATAATTCCGTCAATAAACCTTTTAATTATATCACCCTTAACAAGGGAAGAGAACATGGTATTAAACCTGACCAGGGAATTATTTCTGCTTCAGGGGTTGTCGGAGTGGTTATAAAGGTTTCAAATTCTTATTCAGTGGGTTTGTCACTTCTGAACAGCCAGTGGAGTATCTCAGCCATGCTTAAAAAAAACAGCTATTTTGGTTCTCTCGTATGGAACGGACCGGATTATCGTATTGCCAGTTTAAGGGAGATACCGTTGCATGTCAGTATATCAATAGGAGATACAGTAGTTACAAGTGGTTTTTCTTCAATTTTCCCGGAAGGGATCATGATTGGTACTATTGCAGATTTTTCCAGGCCCGGAGGAGATAACTATTACTCGATCGACATTTTGTTGTCTACTGACTTTAAAAATCTCTCATATGTAGATATAGTTGAAAATTCGGATAAGGATGAGATAGAAGAACTGGAAAGGATAAGCGGCAATGATTCATAATTATGTTAAATATACTTTAATGTTTGTATTTCTGGTGATAGTTCAGATTTTGATACTAAACCAGGTACAGTTCAGCGGATATATTAATCCATATATGTATGTTTTGTTCATTCTTTTGTTGCCTGTCACTGCACCCCCCTGGCTGGTCATTCTGGCCTCTTTCCTTATTGGCATTGTAATAGATGTCTTTTCAAATTCAATGGGAATACATGCTGCCGCTTCTGTTTTTGCAGGTTATTTAAGGCCGGTGGTTATAAGGTTCATTTCAAGCCATGATGAAGAGTATAATGAATATCCGGGATTACTGCAAAATAAGTTTTCGTGGTTCCTGCTCTATACTTCAATAATTGTTTTAATTCACCATGCCGTTTTGTTTTTTCTTGAAGTTTTCTCGTTTGCTGACTTTCTTATAACTTTTTTTCGACTGCTTTTGAGCTCAATATTTTCTGTTTTTATTATAGTTTTGAGTCAGTTTATAATCTTTAGGAAATAGGATATTGTGAATACATTTTCAAAAAGGAGCTATGTTATAATTGCATTTTTTGTAATAACAGGATTGTTATATGCTTTCAGATTATTTACACTGCAGGTACTCGATTCTGATTACAAAGTTTATGCGACAAATAACGTATTGCGTGAGGTTGTCCAGTATCCTGCCAGGGGATTAATATATGACCGGAACGGGGAACTTCTTGTATATAATAAGCCTGCTTATGATTTATTGGTTATACCGCGTGAAGTTGAGCAGTTCGATACTACTTATCTGTGTGATTTGCTTCAGACTTCAAAGGAAGATCTTGTAATCCGGTTAAGGGAGGCAGGTGAGTATTCAAGGTATAAACCATCAGTAGTGGTAAAACAGATCCCGCCTGAGACATATGCTGTTCTGCAGGAAAAGATTTATAAATTTAAAGGTTTTATGACTCAGTCGAGAACTCTCCGGGAATATGCCTTTCCGGCCGCTGCACATTTGCTGGGATACGTTGGCGAGGTTAGCAATAACGATATCAACCGGGATAGATATTATCGTATGGGAGATTATATCGGACAGAGCGGAATAGAAAAGACATATGAAAACTACTTGAGGGGTACTAAAGGAATAAATAAATACCTGGTTGATGTTCACAACCGTATTCAGACAAGTTTTCTTGACGGAAGGGAAGATATTCCGGCTCAGATCGGCAGTGATTTAGTATCAACAATAGATATAGATCTGCAACTGTATGCCGAAAGACTCCTTCAAAATAAAAAAGGCAGTGTTGTTGCCATTCAGCCATCAACAGGCGAAGTTCTGGCACTTGCGAGTGCTCCTGCCTACCATCCCGGACTGCTTGTGGGCAGGGTCAGGAGCAGCAACTTTAACAGACTGCTGTCAGATTCTCTGAAACCTCTGTTTAACAGGGCTCTTCAGGCTGAGTATCCCCCGGGATCCACATTTAAAATTATGAATGTTTTAGTAGCTTTACAGGAGGGTGCAATTACTGAGAACACATATTTCTCCTGTTCCGGGCGTGCCTCTTATCCAATACGATGTACTCATGATCATATCACACCGCTGAAGGTTGTTGATGCAATCAGGGAATCATGTAATCCATATTTATGGAATACCTTCAGGTCAACTCTTTACCATTTTGAAAATTCAGAAGAGGGATACGAGGTGTGGCGAACGCATTTAATGAATGGCGGGATAGGGAGGAAACTAGGCATCGATCTGCCCGGAGAATCATCAGGGAATCTTCCTGATGCCGGATATTACGACCGTATTTACGGGAAAGGCCGTTGGAATGCAATGACTGTCAGGTCACTTGCAATAGGACAGGGGGAGCTGGGGATAACTCCCCTGCAACTGGCCAATTATTGTTCATTCATTGCTAACAGGGGATTCTTTTACCCCCCTCATGTTGTCAGGGATATAGAAGACAACAGCATTGATGCCGTTTTCAAGAACAGAGTGATGACAGGATTTTCAGAAGAGTATTTTGAACCGGTAATTAACGGTATGGAGCAGGCAATAAGACCAGGAGGAACAGCCGGTCTGTCTTATATACCGGGTACCTCTGTTTGTGGAAAAACAGGCACGGCTGAAAATCCTCACGGATCTGATCATTCAATTTTTATGGCTTTTGCACCAAAAGATAATCCTGAAATTGCAGTTTCTGTTTATATTGAAAACGGAGTATGGGGAGCCAGGTATGCTGCACCGATTGCAAGTCTGATAATTGAAAAGTACCTTAATGATTCAATCGCCAACAATCGTATCTGGCTGGAGCAAAATATGCTCAACGCAAATTTGTTAAATCCTGATCAACCGAAATAAATTGGCACAGAGAAACAACATATGGAGCAATATAGACTGGGTTACTGTTATTCTGTACCTAGTTCTTGTTTTTCTCGGATGGATTAACATTTATGCTGCTGTTTACGATTCGGAACATCAAAGCATTTTAGATATTTCGCAACGCTACGGCAAACAGTTGCTTTGGATAGTGGCAGCATTTTTTATAGCATTCACGGTTATTCTGGTTGACAGGAATTTTTATGTTTTCGCACCATACTGGATCTATGCATTTGTTATTTTGCTTTTGGTGCTTGTACTTTTTGCCGGCACAGAAATAAACAATTCGAGATCGTGGTTTACTATAGGATCATTCGGATTTCAACCCTCTGAGTTTGGAAAATTTGCCACCGGTCTTGCCCTGGCCAAGTTTATGAGTTCTTATGATTTTAAGCTTTACAGATTCAGATCACTTGCCACTATTGCTGTTATTATTTTACTGCCTTCATTTTTGATCTTTTTACAGCACGACGCAGGTTCAGCAATTATATACTTTTCATTTATACTGGTTTTATACCGGGAGGGGCTGTCAGGAGTCGTTCTGTTCTTTTTCTTTTTAGCTGCCCTTCTATTTGTGTTGTCCCTGCTAGTACCGGGCCAGTTTCTTTTAATGATTCTGGGAGGTATGGCTATTGTGGTCTTATTTGTATTAAGCTCAGGGAAAAAACCTTTTTTTATGATTCTGTCTGCTTTTCTGTTATCTTTTATTGCTGTGACAGGCCTCGTTTATTTAGCCGGATGGGATACCGAACTGAAAATTCAACTTGCCTTATCCCTCCTTATTGCCGGAGTAGCTGTACTTATTTACTCTCTGCGGTTCCCGCTGAGTAAATATACTTTGGTGGCTTTGATTCTGACAGGATCAGTACTTTTTTCCGTTACGGTCGATTACTCTTTTAATAATCTTCTGGAATCTCACCAGCAGGTCAGATTCAAAGAGTTGTTAGGTATTGAATCAGATCCTCTCGGAGCAGGTTATAACGTAAACCAAAGTAAAATAGCAATCGGATCAGGAGGATTCTGGGGGAAAGGATTCCTTAATGGCACACAGACAAAATTTAATTTTGTTCCTGAGCAAAGTACCGATTTTATTTTTTGTACTGTTGGAGAGGAGTGGGGATTTACCGGCAGTTTATTTGTAATCACTCTTTTTGTGATACTACTGATCAGATTAGTAATATTGGCTGAACGACAACGTTCCGGTTTTTCAAGAATTTACGGTTATTCGGTAGCAGTTATAATTTTTACCCATTTTGTTATTAATATCGGAATGACAATAGGTGTGATGCCCGTTATAGGAATACCACTTCCATTTTTTAGTTATGGAGGATCTTCACTTTGGGCATTCACCATTTTGTTATTCATATTTTTACGACTTGATGCAAGCAGGCTTGATCAATTATACGGATGATAAATTATTTCTGAAATTTGAATCATTTTTTATTTATCACTATTTTTACTGCCCGGAAAAATACAGTCATGACAAAAAGAATAGTTGCTTTTGGAGAAGTTGTTTGGGATATTTTGCCAAATGGGAAAATACTGGGAGGTACACCATCTAATATGGTCTTTAGGTGTAATTCTTTCGGGGAGAATGGCACCCTTCTTTCACGCATAGGCGACGATGATCTGGGTCACAAAGCATTAGAGCGTCTTGAGGAACTTGGGATTTCAACCTCTAATGTCCAGATCGATTCAGAATTTCCTACCGGAACTGTTACTGTAACTTTTGATGAAAATAAAGAACCTGTTTATCATGTGACACCTGATGTTGCGTTTGATCATATAGAATTTACTCCCGAGGCGCTGACACTTGCACGAAGTGCTGATTGCCTTTTCTTCGGATTGTTGCCCCAGCGTTTTGGCATTTCAAAAAACACCTTGAGAGAGCTTGTTAAAGAGTCTTCCAACTCTCTTAAATTTTTTGATTTAAAACTGTTTAAACATTTTTTTAACGCTGATGTTATTATTCATCTTCTTCGATCATCAGATATAGTCCGCATAAAAGAGAAGGAGATTGATTTTCTTTCGGAAAACCTTAATCTGAGATGTGAGAATATTGAATGTTTTGGCGAAGATCTCCTGAAAAAATACGGAATTGAAATTGTGCTGATAACAAGGGGTGAGAAGGGTGTGTTTGCTTTTCATAAAGAGAAGGGATCTTTCTGTGATCCTGGTTATCTTCTGGAGATGAGGGATAATATCGGTTCGGGCATGGCCTTTTCAGCAGGATTTTTACACTATTTCCTGAATGGTAAACCTATTGATGAAGCGTTGAGATTTGGTAATGCTGCCGGAGCCTTAAACGCCACAAAGCCGGGTGCAACATCATATTTTAACAAGAGCGACGTATTGAAATTTATGAAGAGGGAGAGGAAGAAGATAAATACTGATCAATGACAAATTATCCGTATTATCCATTCTGACCAGTTAATATACCTCCGGGACGTATGTCACTTCCTCGAGAGGTGGTCTTACATAACCTTTGCTGTCTCTTCTCGGAGGAAGTTCAATAGGGTCAGGTGTAAGGTCTTCATACGGAATCATTGATAGCAGGTGGTGAATGCAGTTCAGCCGGGCTCTCCTTTTTACATCAGCATCGACCATAAACCACGGACTTATTTTAGTGTCGGTATATGCAAACATTTCATCTTTTGCCTTTGAGTATTCAACATATAATTCGCGTGATTTCAGATCCATAGGACTCAACTTCCAGCGTTTTGTGGGATCATCATTTCTTGCCCTGAATCTTCTTTCCTGCTCTTCTTCACTCACCGAAAACCAATATTTTATTAAGATGATCCCTGCTCTTATTAACATTCGTTCGAAGTTAGGGCATGCTCTGAGAAATTCCCAATACTCTTCATTAGTACAAAATCCTAAAACTTTTTCAACACCTGCACGGTTATACCAGCTTCTGTCGAACAGAACCATCTCTCCTGCGGCCGGCAGTTGTGCAGCATATCTTTGAAAATACCATTGCGTTTTTTCCTTTTCTGTGGGAGTTGCCAACGCTACCACCCGGCAAATTCTTGGATTAAGTGTCTGGGTTATTCTTTTTATTGTTCCTCCCTTGCCTGCCGCATCGCGTCCCTCGAAAATTACAACAACCTTAAGACCCTTGACTTTGATCCATTCCTGAAGCTTGACCAGCTCAATCTGTAATGCATTTAACTCTCTTTTATAGGTCTTTGCAGATATCTTTTTTTTGGGAGATTCCGATTTTTCTTTTTCATTCATATTTCAGGAAATTGATTTTTAGTGATTAATTTGGTCATACTTAAAATCATAATTAATGTCATGTTACCAATTCTAAAGTTACAAAAAAATGAGGGTTATTATTAACATGTGACAATTTAAATGTCTGTTTGGTAAGAAAATTTCCAGTTTATAAAATATGAAGGTATGCTCCAAACAGGGGATCTTCATTGGGATCCGTAACCGGAAGGAATCCGGATAAAATATGATTTTCTGCTATTTTCAGAGGATAAAGTTTACTCATCTCTTCGCTGAAATTTTTGAAGGATTTTTTCCCCTGGTACCATATATTAAAGGTGCCTTTACTATTTTCATGAACTAATTTTTGAAGTTTAAGTGACAGCAGTCCCATATTTTGGCGGATATTGATTTCAAGACAGGGGTTAATCCGAAGATTGCCTTTATGATCAGTAAATATCAACGTATCGACTCCCATAAATCCTTCATAAAGTTTTGCAAGTTCACTATTTTCGATGGCTTCTGAAAGGTGTTTTTTCAGAAGAGAGGGCAGGGAATCAGCAAAATTGGTAATACCCGGATCAAAGCTGTCAGGCCACCCGTTTATCATATTACCGAGATATTTTCCCTTTGTATCAGTAAAAAAACGGCTTACCCCCAGATAATTAACCTTGCCCTGTTTTAATTCAAACTGCAGGGCAACATCAAGCTTTTTATCGAGATAAGGTTCTGTAATGACATAGCCCTGTTCTCTGATCATACCTGTAATTTTTTCCCATACCTTTTCAACAACCGGTGTTTTGGTTATGGGTTGAAGTCCCCTGCCTGAAGTACTCCACGGAGCTTTTATCATCAGCTTTCCCCACTTAATAAGAAAATCTTCAATTTTCTCCCGGGTCGTGCATATTTCAGGAATATAGTACGGCTGTATGATTTTTTCTGCAGGAAGTGACGGAAGTATATTTTTTAATATTTCAAGGGCAAATTTTTTTGAATAGAGATCGCGCATTGAAGGTTTCCAAACAGAGACCGGAGAGTTGTGAAACTCTTCTGAACAGTAAATTTTTACAGGCTCCAACAGGCGGTGAACAGCCGGACTCCATCCCCATGGCATCAGGCTGCCCAATCTTCTGTTCCTGAAGCATCTGTCGTTAACTGCATCGCTTAACAATACAAATTCAGGAGCTTTAATACCAGTTTTTTCAAGTAAATTGAGATACTCATCAGAAGGTCTCCTTTTTACAAGTAAAATATCTTCCTGACTGGCAAGAAAGAGAGGAATTGTCTCCAGGTCTTCCTCCATCTTTTTAAGCAGCCGGTTAGGCTGCCATGATACATGCCCGTTTGCAACAGCATATTCGCATGTGGGATTAAAGTAATATATATCGGGTAATTTTTTATCCATAACAACTATTTATGACCGGAGGCACCATCTTTATGACCAGGGGAGGGCATGCGGCAGCACATGCTCCGCAACCAACACATTTACGAAAGTCAACAGAAGGTTTCATGATAAGTGGCAAATCACCTTGAATTATCAATATTGCATCATAGCTGCAGACTGTTTTGCACCTTTCACATTCAGTTTGGTTTGTTAAAAGGCATTTTTCAAGATCAATCTCAATACTTGCAATGAACAGATCCTTTTTTGCCGTGATGCTAAAAGGAGAGATTGCTCCACTTGGGCAAACTGCACCGCAAAGATTGCAGTCCTCCAGGCAGTATCCGTAAGATTTGAAAGAAATTTCAGGAGTCATCCAGGAGACCGGATCGCTTTTATCAGAATGATGAATAATTATTTTTGAAGGGCAGGCTTTTATACAGTTTCCACATCTGATGCACAGAGTATTAAACATGTTTTTTTCAATCGATGCAGGAGGTTTGAAATAGCTGGCAGACGAACTCTTCAACCATCCGGGTATAATCAGACCTGATATTACTCCTGCACCCCATGCAACAAAAATGCGTCTTCCTGCAGATATGGCTTTTTTATGGTTAATATCTCTTGGTCTTTTTTTATAAAAAGCAGCTTTTATTTCGATTAATTCGTCCTGAAGTCCTCCCAGGGGGCATATTCTTGCACACCATATTCCAGGGAAAAATATGTTTATTAAAAGTAGTAATGGCAGACCTGAAAAAGATAAAATTGCAACGATGGATAATTCCTTTGAAAAAACTGAAAAGAAACTATTGAAGATTGATATTGGATCCAGGAGGATAAAAAGAGGGATGCCTGTAAGTGCTGCCCCAAGTGATATAATTGCCAGCCACCTGCCAATCCGGGGTATCCTTCCTAAAGAGAAATTTTTCCGGATTTTGAATTTTGAAACTGCATCACATGCTAACCCGACAGGGCACATAGTCCTGCAAAACCAACGTTTATTAAACCAGCAAAGTATGAGTATTATCAGTCCGAGACTATTAAGCCACACCAATGACTTAAGCAAGATAACTGAATTAAGCATTATGAAAGGACTGAGCCAGGCTGAAAGCCCGGTAATTTCTTTCCATCCCGGGGGGAGGGCAAGCAGAATGAATATCAGCGAGCAAAGAATGCGAATGTTTGATTTATCAGGCCATTTTTTCATCCGAACCAGACACCTTGTTTCAGAAGTAAGTTTTTTAATTTTTTAGTATCTATATCTTTCAGTTTTTTACCTTCCTTTATCGCCAGTCCTGCGGCAGCACCTGCTCCCTGACCGGTAACAAGGCAGGTTCCGATTATTCTTGTGTCTTCAACCAGCCCCTCTTCAAAACAGAAGCAGCGACCTGCAACCAGCAGGTTTTCTGTCTTTTTTGGTAAAAGCGACCTGTACGGAATTTGCCACATCGGACGCTCATTCCTGCTAACTCTTTTACCATTATATAAGATAGTGGTCCAGGCCCCGCTAATCCCTATCGCATCATCAAATGATCTGTAAGTCATTGAGTCTTCAAGCGTTAATTTATATCTTCCATCCAAAATGCGGGACATGCGAACCCCGATTTGCGGAGCAGTATCTAAAAGAAAAACCTCTTCATAACCGGGAGTTTGTTTTATCTTTTCATAGTTTTCCCAGATCTCTTTACGATATTCCATCTGGAGCTGTGATAAATTCATTACGTCAATACCATCCTGGTCATCTTTGCCTCTCATGTTCACCCAGTTTACTCCGGGTATCGGAGTTGGGTTACCGATATTCATTTTTGTGAATCCAGGTACTTTAGAGTTTATCCTGTCGGTATTGCCCAGCCGGTGAACCAGTCCTATATGGTATTTCATTGTACTGTAATTTTCTCCTGCACGGTGAAAAACATCTCCATCGCCCGTACAGTCAATTACAACTTTTGCCAGTATAGCCATCCGGCCCGATTTACTCTCAACAATTACCCCTCTGATTAAATTGCCATCCATAATTGAATTAACAGCCCATGCATGGTATAACATATTAATACCGGCTTCGCTTATCATTTCATCAAGAATATATTTCCCGGCTTCGGGATCTATAACCGGATTGAATGAATCGATTGACATATTTAATTTTTTCAACCGGTCCCACATCTCTCCGCCTATTCCATAAATTACCTGCTTCCATCTTTTTTGTTTATCGATTGCATGAGTCGACAGCAGAGGAAGTACAAGGCCGCCTGTCCATAGTCCCCCCAGATGATTATACCGTTCCACAAGCCAGGTTTCAACTCCGGTACGTGCAGCTGCAATTGCGGCCGCAGTGCCTGCAGGTCCTCCTCCGATAACAAGTACATCAGTTTCTGCAAGAACCGGAATCTGCCGGGCAGGTTCGGTAATTGTTCTGCCGTCTCCGGAATTCGAAATTTCGGGGTGTGTATTTTCTGTATCTGAAGGTTTTATTTTACGGTTGCAACTAATACCCAGACCTAATGCTCCACTTGTGAGCATAATATTTGTTACAAAATCCCGGCGTTTCATCTGTTTAAAATTTTATAATTATTTGTTAATAAACTAATTAAAAATTTGAGAACATATGGAACCGCTACGCTCTCACATAAACTTTTTTAAACATTTGTTTTTGTGGAATTTTTGTTTAAAAAAAGTTCATGTTCGTTTCATTGGTTTAAATTTAAATTATGCAAAAGGTAATTAATTAAAAAATCAGAACGGGAATCCTTCATCCAGCTCAATCTTCTCTTCTTCTTCCGGTTTTTCAGCAAATACCTGTTCAAAATTTCCATTTACATAAATAGCCTTGAATGGAGCTGCTACCGGGCATGCATGTTCACATGCTCCACATCCGATACAAATGGTGTCGTCAACTTCAGGTATTAACAGTCCGTTTTTATAAGGTACCATCTTAACAGCTTTGGTCGGACAGTGTTCTGAACAGGCCCCGCAATCAGTTTCATCGGTATAAACAATGCAGTTCTGTTCGACAAATACTGCTTTCCCGATTTGTGTCAGGTGTTTGTCCTCTAAAGACAGGGGAAGAATGGCTTTAGTCGGGCAAACTTCGCCACATTTTACACAATCAAAATTACAAAAGTTGGTAACGTAATCCATATGCGGCTGCATAAATCCCATAAGTCTGTATTCAGTGAGCGCAGGTTGTAAAACACCTGTCGGGCATGCTGCGACACACAGGGAACATCCGGTACAGATATTGTTAAAACGTTCAATATTGCCTGCCCCGGGAGGAGCTACGGGAAAATCTTTTTGATTTCGTAAGAGATCCTTCTGGTTTTCAGGCATCTTGTTCTTCATTAGTGCATAAATACGATTTCCTGTCAGCAGGGCAAGGAGGGTAACAAGAATTTTCCTTCGATTATTTGTTAAAGAGTGATTGCTTTTTACTACCTCGATTTCAGGAGCTGGTTTAAAATCAGCTATTTTAATATCCAGTTTAGCAGAGGGGCTGACTGCCAGTGCTGATTCGGGACAGATATCGAGGCAATTGAAGCATACAACACAACGGGAATAGTCTACCGTGTAATTTTTTATATCAATACATTCACTTTTACAAACTCCCGCGCACCGGCCGCAACGTGTGCATTTTGAATGGTCAAACCTGACTTTTAAAAAGGAGTAGCGCGAAATCTCTCCCAGCAAAGTACCTACCGGACAAATTGTATTACAAAATAACCTGCCTCTCTTCCATGCGAAATATCCAATGGCTGCAATGATAACGAATGACAGTATAACAGGAATGATATAGGGTTGAAGGAGAGTATGGTGATAAGCAAAATAGACTCCCATTTTTCTGAAAACCGGCAACAGTACCAGGTTATTTCCCCAGATAATAAACGGTTTAAACAGGTAGGTAAAGGTTCGTCCCGCTATGCTGTAGGGATCGAGCCATACTGTGATCCAGCCTGCTCCGAATATTATGGCTAATGTCATAATAGCCAGAAATGTATATCTTAATACCGGCATTGGTTTCTTAAATTTAAAAAACCGTTTTTTCTTTGATACCGACCGGGACAAACGATTAATCAGATCCTGTATAATTCCCAGCGGACAAAATACAGAACAGTATATCCGTCCTGTAAAAAGTGTAAGCAGCAGAACAATGATAAATCCTGCTCCTGCAATCAGGGAGAAAGTCGCGAGAAAGTCAAGCAGTGACGGAACAAACTGTATATCAAGTATAGCCCTGAAATATTTTTGTGGAATCCATTCATAAATATCAATAAAAAGCAGGAAGGTAATAACCAGTATAATTGCTGCAATGATCCTTCTTCCATTTTTCAGAGAATTATATAAATTCATCCGTTTAAAATTTTATAATTATTGAAAAACAAATTAATTAAAAATTTGAGAACGAATAGAATCCTGCCAGACCGAGTCAGGCAGATGAAGCACTTCGTTCTCACATATTCTTATTTTTATCAAATTTTATTGTCACTAGTTTAATCGGGATGCTCGTTTCATTTAATTGTCAGTTATAAAAATTAGTGGTAGTTTTAATGAACAAAACATGCCGATCAGGTTAATATGCCGGTTTTTATAAAAGTTAGCTATAACAGGATAAATTCAGGTGTAAAGATACCCGAAAAATATAATTCAGATGAATTTATTGCTGTTCTTTTATAGTATTGATGAGACCCTGAGATCAAATCATTATCAGTTTACCCTATTGCAACCCGTTTGATGGAGAGATTTTCCAAATCCATGGATCCCAGTCCCATCTCACTTGCTATACGGATATGGTTAATGTCTTTCGGCTCACGACCAAACATCTTTGTTGCAGCAGCATCAACAGCAACGATATCTTTTCCTGCAATAAGTGCTCTCAGGTCAGCAACATCAGATACAGATACACCCCTGGGACCATTGCGTGCCAGCATACGGTATCCGTCAATGATATTAAGATCAGGCTTTCTGTAAGTTATAAAGTCGGCTATACACTGGCTAAGGTCATTACTGTGATAAAAGCGACGATCCCAGACGACTCCCATCAGGTTTTTCATTGCCAGAGAGACGATTGTTGAATTGTGATTTTTAAGAATCGGTACGTTTATAAATACATCAGCATTCTGTAATTCCCTGTGTACTTTTACGGTTTTTAAACTTTTACCACGGGGGACGCTGACTTCATTATAAAATGATTCATCATCACCCTGAACTACTCTTGCTCCGGCATTACGTGCAGATTCTTCAATTTTACTGTTGGCATAACAACGGTTCCACTGGTCGCAGGTATGATCGAATACAACCACTTCCGAAGCACCTGCATCCTTGCAACTCTTTATAATCCTTGAGATAAGGTCAGGATTTGTGTTGGCTGCTCTTTCAGGCGGTGCATCCCAGCCGATATTTGGTTTAACTAAAACTTTTTGTCCGGGTTTTACAAATTTACCCATCCCTCCAAGTGCCTCCATTGCTTTATCAAACATATCGACAGCTTCACCTCCTCTGACGGCAACAAGATCATATTCACCATCCTGTGCATTTAAACCGACATAGGTGAGTCCGCCGAAGTGTGGAACCAATGCTCCTGCCAATCCGATTCCGGCACTCTTAACAATAAAATCTCTTCGCTTCATAATTCCTCCTTATTTTTGCATATAATTTTTTAATCCCGATAATACAATCCGATAAACTTAAAATATTTATCTGATTACCTATAAAACCATTTATTAACCTATGTACAAATGTAATAATATTTTTAAAATTAGATTGGCAGGCTCATTTTTTCGATCAAAGCATAAACATACTAACAAAAGAAATTTTTTTTTATTTTTATGCTATGATGATATTTTAAACAGATGAATTTCAGATTAATAATTTTTTCGGGACCTTCTTGTGTTGGAAAGAGTCCTTTAGCCAGGGCATTAGCCAGGCATTATCCCGATCTGAATGCCCGGCTGAAATCTGTAGTGTTATATAATAGCCGTAGTCCGCGTCCCGGAGAGACCGACGGGATTGATTACTATTTTCGTACCCGTGAAGAGATAGAGACATTCAGGGAAAAGAAAAATTTTGTTGTTATGGATGTAAGGGGAGATCTTCAGGCACTGGATATTACGGAACTTTCTGAATTATTGTCAGCCGGTGATCTCTTATTTGAGGGTAATCCTTTTGTTGGAAGAATTTTGCAAACTCATCCTTCCTTATCAGACATAAACCGATTAAGCATTTTTATGTCACCTCTTTCACGGGAAGAGATTCTTTTTTTCAGGTCTGTTGAACCTGCCACTGATCTTCCCTCACTTATTACAGATATTATGAGGCGTAAACTGCTACGCCGCACGAGGAAACAGAAAGGAGAGCTTTCGTTGAAGGACCTGGAAAATATTGAAAGAAGAGCATCCAGCGCCTTCTTTGAGTTGCAGGATGCTCATCATTTTCAGTTTATAATTCCCAACCATGACGGTGAGGACAGCGATAACTGGGATTCATTCTATTATCCTGTTGGCGATGCCCGCAAGGCATTGCTCGCATTCGTCTCCCTTATTAACGGAGAGAAAGCTGCCATTGCCGAAAGCTGGGAACAAGGTCTGCTTCCACACCAGATCAGTTAATGGCTTTAAGAACCTCTTCATAATCAGGCTCATGGGACATCTCCTGAACCTGTTGTGTATATTTGACTATGCCATTTTCGTCAATAATAATTACCACCCGTGAGAGGAGTCCGGCCTGTGGTCCGTCTGCAATTTCCAGTCCGTAGTTTTTTCCGAAACTGCCAGGATTAAAATCTGAGAGAGTAACTACATTGTCAAGGCCCTCAGCTACGCAAAATCGCGACTGGGCAAATGGCAGATCACGCGAAATACATAATACTTTGGTATTCTCCAGAGTTGCCGCAGTTTTATTGAAATAACGAACCGTAGAGGCACATGTACCTGTATCAAGACTCAGAAATACATTCAGCACCAGTTTGGAACCTTTAAAATCATCTAAACCTACACGGGCCAAATCGCCTGTCGCTAACTGAAAATCCGGTGCTTTATCTCCGACTTTTGGTAATTCACCTACAGTGTTTGCCGGATTTCCTTTAAATTTTACTTTTGCCATAACTATTTTATTTTAAAAATGTGTTTTATTTTAAATAACATTTATGAGGAATAAAAGTTTTGACAGATATTAAACCGGTAAAAATATTCCCATTGTATTTTTTTGTTTGTATTATTGTAAAATACCCTGTATTAAGTTCTTTTAAATTATTTCAAGGCTTCGTTTTAAAAGGTGAAGTTTTATAGCGTGTAATTTTGAGATATTAAATGACCCGGGTTATCGCGGGAAATACTGTACAGGAAAGGTATAAAATGAAATCTGTTTAAAATAATAATATTTGTAAATCATTAAGATCTATGAAAAACCTAAAAAAGCGATTGCAAAGGGATGAAACACTGCTTGGCTGCTGGTTAAATCTGGGAAGCTCAGTTACAGCCGAAATAGTCGGACTGGCGGGATTTGACTGGGTACTTATTGATCTGGAACACGGTTCCGGGACCGATAAGGATTTACTTTTTCAGTTACAGGCCCTTGAGCATACTCATGCTGCCTCTTTAGTAAGAATTGAAAGTTTTGAGAGACAGAGAATTCATCGTGTTCTGGATATTGGAGCCGAGGGGATCATGTGTCCCAGGATAAAAAATGTTGAGGAAGCAAAGCTGGTGTCAGGCGGAATGCGGTACTCCACAAAAGGTGTAAGAGGTGTGGCAAAGATGGTAAGAGCCACCAATTTTGGCAGAGGCTTTGATCAATATCTTGAAAGAGGTCAGGAGGAGATTGTGGGAATAGTGCAGATAGAGACTTTGGGAGCCCTTGAACAGGCTGAGCAGATAGCGGCAGTTGAGGGAATTGATGTGCTTTTTATCGGTCCGGCCGATCTCTCTGTGGAACTGGGCATTTTTGGCAAATTTAATGACCCCCGGTTTAAAGATGCAGTTGCAAAAACTATCAATGCTGCCAGGAAACATGGTAAGGCTGCCGGTATTCTTTTACCTGACATGGCTTATTTTAAGCCATATCACGAGATGGGGATGAGGTTTTTCGGCTGCGGGTCAGATTCTATGTTTGTCGCCGATGGGGCATTTAATACCTTCTCCGGGATGAATGAACTGAGATCATCAGTGAATCTGAAAATTACATGACCATGCCTCCTTTTACTTCAGATCCTTTTTTTATTTTGCTGATTGCTGTTATCGTAATGTTCGGCAGTATAGTCTGGTTGCGGTTTCATGCATTTATCGCTTTGCTCCTGGCTGCTTTTATTGTTGCCATCATGACTCCCGGATCAAATATTGAGCAGTTTGCGTTACATAGCGGCATGTCGCCTGCCGAGGCTTCAGCCATGGCGGGCAGCAGTATCGGAGAAAGAGTTGCGAGGGCTTTTGGTAACACTACTGCACACATAGGAATACTTATAGCTATGGCAGCTGTTATCGGGAAATGTCTCCTTGAGAGCGGAGGAGCAGAGCGTATTGTCCGATCAATAATAAGGTTAACCGGTGTCGAAAAAACACCGGTGGCATTTACTATAAGCAGTTTCTTTCTTGCCATCCCGGTTTTTTTCGATACAGTTTTTTACCTTATGGTTCCTCTGGCCAAGGCAATGGCTGCCCGGCTTAAAAAAAATTATTTGCTGTTAATTCTCACTATTGCAGCGGGAGGTACAATGGCCCACTCCCTTCTTCCTCCGACTCCCGGACCGCTTTTTTTGGTTGCAGTAATGAAGATCCCGATTCATATGATGATGACTGGCGGATTTATTGTGGGTGTTTTTGCAGTGACATCAGGTTATTTTTATGCTGTCTGGATTAATAAAAAGCTGCAGATACCCTTGCGTGACTCGCCTGATGCACCGATTGACAAGATTGAAGCACTCGTTGATAAAGATATTAAAAAGTTGCCTCCTCTCTGGCTTTCGGTACTGCCAATTTTGGTTCCGGTAATTTTTATAAGTCTTGACGGAATTGTAAAAGCTTTTAGTACCGATCCGGCAAATGGTGTTTTAACTAACGGATTAATGTCATTTATCTCCTTTATGGGAGATAAGAATACGGCATTGATTACAGGCGGACTGTTAGCACTGTTTTTGCTGGCCGGACATAAACCGGGTAACGGCGAACCGATTTCAAAATCAGTGCAGTCGGCACTCATGAGCGGCGGAGTGATAATCCTGATCACAGCTGCAGGAGGTGCCTTCGGGAATATGCTGCAGCAGACTGGCATCAGTCTGAGAATTGCAGAGCTTACTAAAAATTATCAGATGGCCCTGATACCCCTGGCTTTCTTTATTACCGCTATAGTGAGGACCGCCCAGGGATCAGCTACCGTTTCAATGATAACTGCATCGGGAATTCTGTCAGGAATGGCCGCCACCGCTGCACTCGAATATAATGTTTTATACCTCGGACTTGCAATAGCCTGCGGTTCCAAACCTGTTCCTTGGATGAATGACAGCGGATTCTGGATAATAAGCAGAATGAGTAATTTTACAACAGGTGAGACATTAAAATCTTTTTCTGCAATGCTGGCCGTAATGGGCATCACAGGATTGATCGTAACTTATATTGGGGCAATGCTGTTCCCCCTCATTTAAGTAAAATGTTTTTAATTTAAACTATATAAAAGTCTCATTTCCGGTGGAATGGATTTACCAGGGACTGACTCAGTTAATAAAAATTATATCTTTAAATAAAATGTTTTTAAAATGGCAAAAGAAAAAATAGGTTTTATCGGATTGGGAATTATGGGTAAACCCATGGCGCTTAACATAATAAGTGCAGGTTATTCCCTGTTGGTGCTGAAAAAAAACAGAGCTTCAGATATACTGGCAAATGCGGGAGCAAAGGTATTTGATACAGCCGGGGAGATTGCCCGGGAGAGTGACGTTGTTATTACTATGCTGCCTGATTCTCCCGAAGTTGAAGAGGTGGTTTTTTCAGACAACGGAGTTTTAAGCGGTATCAAAGCAGGAACAGTTTTTATCGATATGTCGACAATCTCCCCCTCGGTAGCAAAGAGGGTTTACAAAGCTATGAAACAGAAAGGAGTTGAAGCATTGGATGCACCTGTGTCAGGTGGTCAGACAGGCGCAGAACAGGGAAGCCTGTCGATTATGGCAGGAGGGGATGAGAGTGCTTTTGAAAGGGTTAAACCGATCTTTGAGGTACTGGGTAAAAGTGCTGTGCTGATTGGTGATTCCGGAGCAGGACAAATGACAAAAGCGTGTAACCAGATTGTCGTAGGTGTTACTATTCAGGCTGTTGGTGAAGCGCTTACCCTGGCGAAAAAAGCCGGCGTGGATGTTAAAAAGGTCAGAACTGCCCTTCTGGGAGGATTAGCACAAAGTGAGATACTGAAACGCTACGGACAAAGGATTCTGGACAGGAATTTCGATCCCGGATTTAAGATTAAGCTGCACAGGAAGGATATGAACATTGCACTGCAGGCAGGTAAGGAATTTTCAGTTCCGCTTCCGGGAAGTGCTCAGGTTGCTGTCAATATGGATGCCTTGATTGCCCTCGGTAAAGGTGAACTGGATCACAGTGCGCTGGCCCTGCTTACAGAAAAACTGTCGGGCCTGGAGGAGTAACGGCAATTTTTTAATTTCCGTTATATATATATATGGTCAGGATCAGACTTATCTCATGATCCTGATCATTTAATTATTCCGGTCAAAAACCACCCGGAACAGATAATATGTTTTTAAGGCTCTGCTGACTTAAACTACCATCGGGTTGCCTTAAAGGTCCATCCGGGCTCAATTTTTTGCATCTCTGTTTCATCATTCCGTTCGGTAAGACCGCATTCCCTGTACTTTCTGTTTAGTCTTTCAAGATTCATTCTGTTGAGGGTGACGCCAAGTCCCGGCACTTTGGGAACGGCAACTGAACCATCCTGAAATTTCAGGGGACCCTCATTGATGATCTCCTCCGACTGCCAGGGGTAGTGGGTATCAAGAGCATAATCAAGTTGGGGAATTGCAGCTCCCAGATGCACCATTGCTGCAAGAGAGATGCCCAGGTGTGAGTTTGAGTGCATTGAGAGGCTTCTGTTAAATGTTGCGGCAATCTTTGACAGATGCATACATGATCTCAATCCGCCCCAGAAATGATGATCACACAGTATTATGTCCTCTGATCCTATATTTATACTTCCAGGCAGATCCTCAAAAGAGGTTGTGCACATATTCGTGGCAAGAGGTATTTTCAGGCTTTTACGAACAATTGACATATTTTCCTGACCCCTGACAGGATCTTCAAGATATTCGAGAGCACTTTCAAGTATTTTCCCGTACCTGATGCCTGTCTCCAGGCTCCATAAAGCATTCGGATCGAATCGAAGCGGCACCCCGGGGCCAAATTCTCTTCTCAGTGCAAAAATTGCCTCGCTCTCCTCCTCAGGGTGAAAAACGCCTCCCTTAAGCTTGATCGACCGGAATCCATATTCCCTGCACATTGCCCTGGACTGTGTGACAATTTCATCAGGTGTAAGGGCCTGCTCCTGTCTTGCACGTGACCATCCGGCAGCATCAGGGTCTTTATTAAACTCCAAAATTCCGCCTGCACCTTCCCTTTTATAAAAGAGATAGGCAGCAAAAGGCACCTCTTCACGACATTTTCCACCCAGAAGATCAACGACAGGTCTTTCACTAACTTTGCCGATAATGTCAAGGCAGGCAACCTCAACAGCACTGAATATGTGGACAAGCTTCCTCTTGTCCCAAGGCTGATCTCCCCTGTGATCTTTTTCTTCCGAAAACCGGCTTTTCATCAATTCAAAAAGTTCATTGAGTTGCCAGGGATCTTTTCCTGTGATCAGTTCAGCGGCTTCTTCCAATGCATCATTGACAGATTTGCTTCCGGGTATTTCACTTATTCCTGATATATTGTCATCTGTAACCAATTCTATTACTGTCCTGAGAGCATAGGGAGCATGCAATCCCGCTGCATTTAACAGAGGCGGATCTGTTATTGCAATTGGAGTCACATGCATCTCTCTGATCTTAGGCCATTTTTTTATTTTCTTTTCCATTTTTTTAATGTTGCCGGGTATAAAAAATTATTTACGAATTCTTTTCTTCCACCCATTTAATACTGTGGTCGCCTGTAACTGCAACAGTCTCTTCGGGAGAATATAACTTAAACCACGACCATGGCCCTTTGATAAAAGGATATTTGTCAACTGTTTTCTCATGCACCTGAATTCCGAGTCCGGGTCCGTCAGGGACCTGCAGATAGCCTCCGGAAATGTCAAGGGGGTGTTCCAGTATCTCATCCGAGAGGGGGAAAGGATACATACCTGCCCGTCCCGGTGCAGAATAGCAAGGGTATTCCAGCCACTCAACCACATCCTCCGGCCAGCAAATCCCCAGTTGGGCTGCAGCAAGTACTTCCAGTTCATTACCCCAGCTGTGAAAAGCAAATCTGAGTCCCGCTTTTTGTGTCAGATCAAATATTTGGCTTCCCATTTCAAATCCACCCTGACAGCAAACATCCATTTGCAGGAAATGGACGGCATCTTTTTCAATAAGACTTTTGAATCCATCTATCTCCTGCTCATGTTCTCCTGATGCTAATTTTACGAATCCTTCAGATTTCAGGTCGTGATATGCATAATGATCCTCCGGGGGAAGCGGTTCCTCAAGCCATTCAGGATTATAAGCTGAAAACTCTTTGGCAAGAGATTTAATGGTTTCCGGTGAATAGCTTTTATTCCCCATCCTCCACCATGTGTGAGCATCTATCATAATGGCAGTGTCGGGGCCGACAGCCTTTCTCATCAGTTCGACAGTCTTCATATCATCATCCGGCCCAAGGGCAGGTCTCATTTTATATCCCGGAAATCCCATCGCTGAAATTGCTGCAGCTTCTTCTGCATAGGCCTCAGGCGACATGTACATTCCTGCACTCCCATAAAGCTTTATGGATGAGCGTTTTCTGCCTCCAAGCAATTCAGACATTGCACAACCTTCATATTTAGAAGCAAGATCTATTACAGCAACCTCTGCCGCATGATAAGTTTTCAGGATATCCAAATTCCCGGTGAACCTGAAAGTCTTCCATTTCAGCGGATCTTTGCCAATGAGGAATGGCCCGATAATATTTTTAATTTCAGCAGCAGCCCTCTCATGGGCGGGTCCCGGAGCATATCCTGAAAGTCCTGTATCAGTATGTACTTTTATCAGCATGGCATCTCTCTTTAAGATTGTACGTATGCCACCCCAAAATGGAAGAACAACCGGCTCCGGCATCGGAAAAGACATCAGAAAGGCTTCAACTTTTGTAATTTGCATTATTTTGATTTTAAGGTTATTTCAATAAACGGCATATTTATTATGAGAATAAAATCCACAATAGTCAATTGTAAATCATAGTCCGCTAAAGTATGTGGTCAAAGGATATCGCTCCCTTCATGTACCGGACTCAAATATAACTTTATTTTTTTGAGATTGTTATTGTTTGATACAATTCCTGCCCTTATTGACAATCCTGAATTTATATAAACACGTCAGGAAAATAAAAATTTTTTTATTCAGTCATAATATTCTATTTATCATGACAAAGCCGCTGTCAGAGCCTAATTAAAAAAATTATGATCCGCTGTCGGGTATTATGTGAAATCATTTGCATGTTTTCAATGGATATAGTTAAATTTACAGTGTATTACAACATTTTGCCCTGCTTGAAAAATGATTTTTTCCGGGTATTTATGTTTTTATTGGTTCAGGTTGAACAGATTGATTTTAAAAATTTAATGAAAAGATGCGTTGCATACTTTTCAGGACAAGCTCAAAACTTTAAATAAAATTTTGAAATTATGGTTTACAGGCTGTTACTTACTCTTTTTTTTGTATGTCAGATTTTTACTGCAGATGCTCAGGATAAACGGGACGGGGAAAATCTCGACATGCTTGCTCAACGGCATTCTGCATCCTCGCTGGATCTTTTCATTGAGATGCTGGGTATTCCCAATGATTCGCATCACCCTGAAATGTTACTTAAAAATATAGTATGGTTTGAAAAAGCTTTCAGCTCAAGGGGTTTTTCGGTCACAAGACTGGAAGCGCCGTCTGTGCCGGTGCTTATACTTGAAAGAAAGGTTAAAAATCCCGGGAAATCAGTGCTGTTCTATATTCATGGTGACGGACAACCTGTGGATCCCCAACTATGGAATCAGGAGGATCCATATAAACCTGTATTGAAAGAACTTAACAGTGAGGGAAGATGGGAGATTATATCCATGGAACGCTTAGAAGAAGGATTTGATCCGGAATGGAGAATATTCGGCAGATCTTCATCGGATGATAAAGGGCCTGTAGCCATGTTCCTTGCGGCTGTTGATGCAATGGATGAGGCTGGTATGCAGCCTGATTACGACATTAAGGTGTTTCTGGACTTCGAGGAGGAGATCGGCTCCCCCCATATAGAAAAGATAGTAAGCCGAAGCAGGAATCTGCTGGAATCGGATATGATAATAGTCTTTGACGGGCCAAATCATACTTCAAAAAGGCCTACCCTCTGTTTTGGGGCAAGAGGTATGATAGGAATTTCCCTTACAACATACGGAGCAAGGATGGCCTTACACAGCGGGCATTACGGTAACTATTCCCCTAATCCTGCATTTGTTATGGCTGAATTGTTAGCTGAATTTAAAGATAGTGAAGGGAGAGTCATAATACCCGGATTTTATGACGATATTCAGTTTTCGCCGGAGGAGAAAAGAATTCTTGAAAATGTTCCGGATGACGAAGATGCAATACGCAGGACGCTTGGCATTGCAAAATCAGAGAAAGTGGGTAACAATTACCAGGAATCTTTGCAGTACCCGTCATTAAATATCAGGGGTATGCAGTCGGGCCGAGTCGGTGAATTGGTTACCAATGCCGTACCCTCAACCTGTGTTGTTGAGCTGGATTTGAGAACAGTCCCTGAAAGTGATCCTCAACGGTTGATAAGATCAGTAAGAAAATATATTGAGGATCAGGGATTTTATGTCACAGACAGGGAGCCTACAGATGAAGAGCGACTCAAATATGAAAGAATAATAAAATTTGAAAGTTCAGTTTCATATAATGCATTCAGGACCTCTGTCGAATCGGAGCCCGGGATTTTTTTAAACAGCGCTTTGACCAGGGCGTTCGGGTCAGAACCGGTAAAACTCAGAATACTTGGAGGTTCATTGCCCATTGCTCCGTTCATAAATGTACTTGATGTACCTGCTGTCATTGTGCCGACAGTGAATCCTGATAATAACCAGCATGGTCCGGATGAAAATATCAGACTCGGAAATTACAGAGACGGTATCAGGACCATTCTTGCTATTTTCACGGAGAAATTTTAGTTAACAACGAGTTACAGTATAAGTTTTTAATTTTATTTTTATACCGAAATTGACGGGAAGTAATTTAAATGACAATTATTAATTCAGAGAACCATAAAAATCAGAAATATGAAAAGCATGAAAACTCAGCAATTGTCTCCGGCTTTGGAAGGCAGGAGAGAATTCATTAAATCAGCAGGTATGTTACTTGGAACTGCAGCTCTTGGAGGTGTAAATGTCTCTTCTGTTATTCCGGGCGAAAACGGGGAAACCAATACCGGCAGTTCACAAAGCGGTAATATCAACCTGATTGATATACATACACATACAGCTTTTAGCAGACATCCCAAAGTAGCCCGTGCAAACGGCACGCATTATCCTTCACCGGAGGTGATGATTGAGATGATGGATAAAGCCGGCATCACTAAAGCTGTTGTTCTTACAACACTGTCGCCTGAGTGCAGATATACCATAGTGACACCCGAGGAGACTCTTGAGATTTGTAATCTTTATCCCGACCGTCTTATTCCGTTTTGCAACTTTGACCCACGATATCTCACAAACTCTGTTAAAGCTAACTTTCTTCCGTTGCTTGAAGCATATAAAGAATTGGGCTGTAAGGGTGTAGGAGAATATATTCCAAATATTCATTTGGATGATCCGTTAAATCTGAATTTCTTTGGTCAGGTTGAAGAAGCGGAACTGCCTCTCACTTTCCATCTTGCTTCACAGATAGGGGGATATTACGGATGTGTTGATGAGCCTGGTCTTCCCCGGTTGGAAAAAGTCTTAAAAATGTTTCCTAAACTGGTCTTCCTGGGACACTCACAGGTTTTTTGGGCTGAAATAGGACCTTTGAAAAATGAGGCTGAAAGGAATGGATATCCAAAAGGGCCGATCCCAAAAGAGGGGAGGATTGTTGAGCTAATGCGCAGATATCCCAATCTGCATGGAGATCTTTCTGCCGGCAGCGGATTCAATGCAATTTCGAGAGATCCTGAATTCGGATATAAGTTTATGGAAGAGTTTCAGGACCGGCTCTATTTTGGAACTGACATTGCTAATGTCCCGCAGGACCTGCCGATAGTACCCTATTTTAAGAAGCTCAAAGAGGAGAAACTTATCTCTCCGCAGGCATACGAGAAAATAGCATGGAAGAATGCTTTCAATCTTCTGCTGGCTAAGGCATAATAACTTTTGCATTATATATTCAAAAGCCGGATATCAGTCATTGAACATATACCGGCGTCATTACCATTGAAGCTGTGTTAATTTTTGACAGGTTGTAAACCTGTCAAAAATTAATGTATTATACAGGCTTTATGAAAAGCACTTCCGCCCTGTCTATCCATCCTGATCTCAGGTCAACCCTGAACCAGCCTTCAGAATTTTTTTTGTGAAAGCGCACAGGTGACCGCGGACCAAACTCTTTCAGATCGTATTCAAACCATGTTTTGCCCATGTCGGGTGAAATAATTATACCCAAAGTGAAAGGAGAGGCTGTTGCATAATGAGCTGCAATGATCACGCCATCCTGGATTATCATATTGGCACATTCATATTTCGGATGGAACAGGAGAGTGTGTTTTTCAGTATTGGCAATATCTGCCGGGTTACAACGAAATATACCCCGGTCATAAGGCTCAGGCCCGTTTGCATCACTTGCCCAGTATACCTGTCCGTTTACAAAGCTTATTCCACCGCCCTTGTAGCGGGTATTAAGACTTTCAGAGATTATCACTTTCCAGTCCCACGAGTCATTGTCAGAATCATATTTGCCCCGCAGCCAGTGACATTCCAGTCCTTCCGGACGGTTACCATCGCCGGTGCAGGCATAAAATGCATCTTCACCGGGATTATATGCTACACAATGAATATGACGGCAAAAGACAGGATTGTCAGGATCACCAAGCAAAGTCCCTTCACTCCCGCCGGCAGCTCCGTTATCGCGACGGTAAGGATTTTGACCGAATTCATAGGCAATTTTGACAGTATTTCCGTTATCGGTTGAATAATAAATGTTTGAAGGAGTCGCCCCGCCCTCAACGTTTCCGTAGTTGCCCCAGACTAAAACCTCTTTATCTTTTATTTTCCATGAATTTTCACCTGTTAATGACATAAAGTACCAGCCCGGGTAATCAGGATTTTTTGGGCTGTGAGGCAGGTAATCTGTGCCATCCTGATTTTTCAGGATTATCTCCTTATATGAAGAGAGATTGTCTGTGCTGAGAAAGAGTTTTGTCATTGTGGCAAACAGTATATTGCCATTCTCAAAAATATGACTGAAGGTGATGTTTGAGGCATCAGGGAATTTATTGCTGTATTTCCATGTGCGACTGTTATCTTCTGAAAGGAATATTTCGTTATCTGAAAATGCAAATGATCTGTTTTCTCGTTGCGAGTCTATATAAGGGACATCCGGGGGTTTGAAGTAACTGAAATGCTTTGTTGTTAGAAAATTATCATCAGGTGGGTAACTGCCTGAAGATATATTCCCTGAACCGGAAAGAAGGATTCCTCCGGTTGCTGCAGCGGCAGCACCTAAAAACTGCCTGCGGTTAATATAATTATTATTTGTCATCTTATTGAATAATTGATTTATATATACTTAATTTATTTTTTCAATGAATTCCGGTAACCAGACCAAGAGGTGCCCCGTGCCGGTCTTTCAAGTAAAACAACATCCTGGTAAACAATTGTATCAGTCCTGTTCTCTGCTGCCGTATTTATCCTTTGGACAGCTCTCTCAAGGTTTGCATTTATGTTTCCTCCGTCGACAAGCATCTGTGCCATAGCCAGTTTAAGACTGCCTTTTATTTTATTGTCACCCTTTTCTTCGGAACAGGAAGATACAATTGTCATCAGTAGAATTATTACAGTTAATGGTTTTTTAAAGTTCATTATAAAAAGAGCTCTAAGGTACGCAGACCAACTAAAGAATTGAGCCCTAAGTTAGCAATAAAAATGTGAAGGATGAAGAGTGAATTTTTGTTTGTTGTTTAAAATAACGCATTGATCTTTTATAATAAACATTAAATTTGAGGCTTAAATGAAAAAATAATTAAATCACTATTATTATGAAATCACTCATTTTTATTGCCGCAATTTGCATGACTTTAATCTCTCCTGTTCTGAAAGCTCAGGATTCTGGGGATAAAAAATTAAATATTATAGTTATCGGAGCACATCCGGATGATCCTGAGAAAGTAGGCGGCACAGTTTATAAATGGACTCAGGGAGGGCATAATGTATTGCTGGTTTCCCTGACAAACGGTGATGCCGGTCACCAGTCAATTCCATCTGAAGAGTTGTCAAAAATCCGCAGGGAAGAGGCCAGGAGAGCCGGAGAAGTTGTTGATGCAAAGTATATTACCCTGGATAACCATGACGGGCAATTAATGCCCACACTCGAAAACAGGTTAGAAGTTGTAAAATTGATAAGGGAGCATAAGGCTGATCTTGTTATCACTCACAGGACAAATGATTATCATCCGGATCACAGAAACACGGGGCAGCTTGTACTTGATGCCGCCTATATGGTGACAGTCCCGAAAGTACTCCCGGAAGTACCTTTCCTGGCAAAAAATCCTGTATTCTTATGGATGAGCGACAGATTTGAATATCCCGTTCCTTTTAAGCCTGATGTCTGCATCGATATTGATGATGTAATTGAGAAGAAAATTGACATGTACCATGAGCATAAATCACAAATGTATGAATGGTTGCCTTATAACAGGGGCGGTCTGGATGAGGTACCTGCAACAGATGCTGAAAGAAGGGAATGGCTTGGCAGGCAGAGGAAATCAGGATCAAATGCTGAACCTTACCGTGAAATCCTTGCAGAGATATACGGACAGGGCAGAGCCTGGAAGATTAAATATTGCGAAGCCTTTCAGGATTCACAATATGGCAGCAGGCTGACAAAAGAGAATATGCTCTACTATTTTCCATTTTTGAAGTAGCATTGTACCGGAAAAAACAGAGAAAAGCTATCCCCTTGCATTCATTCCTGATACTACAAATCTTGAAGCACTTGGCAGAGACATTAAAGATTACTTTGATATAACAGGACGAATGCTTTACCAAAAGAATAAAAACGGAGATATTATATTTTCAATATATCGCCCTGGAGTTTTTCACAATATAACTTTAAAGTCTGACCTTGAAAGCATTAAAATTGTTAAAACAGAAAATTCCTCTTTTGGGCTTATCAGCACCAGAATTCACAGGATTTTTGGATTCCAGGGAGGGGTATTGTATGTTGTATGGGCAATTATTCTTGATATAACAGCTGTTTCTGTAATTATTTTTGCAATTACAGGAATATTAATATGGTACAGATTTCGGAGATTATACAGATTTGGTTGGTTTATTTTAATTCCGACTATTTCCCTTGGTATCGTGATGTTCATTTTTTTATTGTGATGTTCACATTCAAAATTTAGAATTAAGACAATAAGCTGATCCTGGGAAATATCACTTTAATGACTTTTAATATTTGAAGAAATATTATCTGCTATTTTAATCTTTTGAAACATTTCAGACCATTTTGCGGAATCTGGGCCAATACATTGATCCATAAAAAAGCAAAGAAAGTCAGGCTGATTAATGTTTTCATATTTGAATATTTTAGATAAGAAAAGTTATGACGATTTTTGTTTCAAACCAATATCTCCGTGAGTTTTTTACAGGACTGATATATAAAAAATTCATTCTGAATAAGGATTAATAGTGTCGATAAAAAACTAATACCAAATAGTTTATTAAAAAGCAAATCAACAACATGAGAATTTTGTCTTTCCAAATCCAGTAAGTAAATCCTGATTATATAGTTGAGAGCAGTTTATGCATATTATTAAAATACTTTAAAAAATACTGGTATACATTCTTTTCGGGATTAGAGACTAAAAATCCATTTAAATAAATTGTATTTGGTAATAAAATTTTATAATTTTAATTATCAATCTCACCTTTAATTAGTTAATCGTTTAGAATTTCTTTTTTAAATATTTTTCAAAGAAAGGAGTACAGTCATGAAATTAAAAACTTTACTAATTATCAAAGCAATTGTTTGCTTGTGTCTTGGAATTCCAATCCTGTTAGTCCCGAACTTTGTATATTCGATATTTGGGGCATCACTTACAGCAGGAGGTGTTTTTGCAGCAAGGGAATACGGAGCATCTATGATTGGTATTCTAATGCTTACCTGGTTTGCAAGAGACTCACAAGAGTCAAAAGCCAGATGGGCTATTATCCTGGCTTTATTTGTTTATGACGCAATAGGAGTTGTGATATCTTTAATTGCCGTTATATCCGGTGTATTAAATCCACTGGCCTGGCTGGTTGTAGCCTTATACTTGTTCCTGGCAATTGGATTCGGCTATTTTCTTATTCCGGGAAAAAAGTCCTCATAATGCAATTATGTTGAAAACATAAAATGTCGATATATTTTTAAGTCACTTTCTCAGTATTCACTTAGAGTCACAAAGAGTCAAAATTACCTGAAGTGAATAACTTTCATTTCTGTTAATTAATTATATGAGCATATTAAAACTTTTATGAGAGACAAAAAGTTACCTACTCTGTTTTGGACAGGAAATATTTCCTTTCCTTTAAAAATGATGGTGAATATGGGAAGTATTATTGCCTGGATTACCGGGAATGCCCGTGACACAAATTCCATGAAAAAAAGAATGAGGGATGGATACAATGGTAGCAACACCGATTATGCCTGCCAATATGATGAGTTGTCATCATTTCATTATAGAAAAATCTCTGATATACTCATCCAACAAACAGACTGTAGAAATAAAGAGGTTGCTGATGTTGGGTGTGGTACAGGAATACTTTCTTTTATTACTCTGGAGGAAGGTGTTTCAAAATTAAGCTGTATAGATATTTCCAGGGCAATGTTGGATAAATGCAGAGAAAAAAGTATTGACAAAGGTTATAATGACATAATTTCATTTCATGAAGCTGATGCTGAACATCTGCCCTTCCAACACAACTCATTTGATATAGTATATTTAAATATGGTTCTTGGTTTGATGCCAAATCAGTTGGCAATAATTAAAGAGTCGACACGGATTCTTCGACCAGGTGGGGTAATTGCCATTTCAGTTCATGGTCCCAATCATTATAAAGAAGCAATAGAAGCTGGATTGAAATCATTGAAAATTCGTTACTATCTCAGTCATAGGCTGGAGTACTGGCCTCGTGATGAAAAAAGGATAAAAACTTTTTTCATTAAAGCTGGCCTTGATAACATAAGAACAAAAAGATTATCCTGGATTGATAAATTTGAGGATGGAGGGCAGGTATTTGATTTTTTTGCTGCTTCAACAGGGCTGTGGTGGTATCATCGATTACCTTCTGAAATAAGAAATAAAGAAGCAGAGAAAACACGAATTTACTTTCAGAAAAGAAATGTCAGTCAAATTACAAGTGACGTAGTATTTGCTATCGGATCTAAAATTTGATTAAAAATCAGATAATATGCAACAGGAAGCCACCCAGAAGCATTCCGGACGCCGGAAAGTGTTGCTATGAGTGTAACAATAAAAATCAATAGCCATTTATCGTCTTTTACTTTCCTGTTGAAAACCTTCTGTTGATTGCTGGCATACCTTTTTTTTGCAGATCCAGGAGGCGATGTTTTTTTATAATACAAAACCGGTAAAGAAAAATGCCTTGTAAGCTATTGACTAACAAGGCATTAAATAGTATGTTGAGGTCTCTGGCGTACCCCAAATTTTTTTATTTTATTTTACAAAATTTTATGTAAATATCTATTGTAGTTGTTTTTTAACAGATATTTTGAATGATAGCTGCCAATTAAAAGTGAAAATAAATTAAAACAGATAAAAAAAATTCGGCCCCTGATTCGGCCCCCATTTAAAAATGTCATATATTTGTTACAGAAAAAACAAAAATCATGGCAATCAATATTTCTTTCAAACTTCGTGATCCCCAAAAAGGCACTCCTCCTTCTAAACAAAAAGAGACTCCTGTTTTAATGATGGTTAATTTTGGTTATTACGAATTAGATACAAATGAGGTGAAGCGTTACAAGCCATTAAAATATGCAACAGGAGAAAAAATTAAACCTTATTGTTGGAATGGCAAAAGAGCTAAGCAGATTTCAAGATTCGAATACGATAACTTTAACACCCGATTAGATAATCTGGAAGGTTATGCCAAGTCTGCTATTTTGGAAATAAAAAATAGAGAGGAAGGCATTACCTTACAGAAGGTTAAAGAACTCATAGATGAAAAAAATCCAAAGGTTATTACAAAGGAAAGTGACGCAGTCGAATTGAACGATTATATCAAATTATTTATTGAAGAAATTGAATCAGGTGTTCGATTATCATCAAAAAAACAGCGATATAAGAAAGGGACTATTAAAAATTTCAAGGGATTTAAGGTTCAGTTTGATTCTTACCAGGAGCAGCAACGAAGACTCTTGGATTTTGATGACATAACACTCGATTTTTATGATGAGTTTGTGAATTATTTTACACAGAAGTTATACAGTCCCAATACAATTGGACGACACATAAAAAATTTGAAAACTATTATGCATTATGCCAGGGACGAAGGATTGCATAATAATGCTGAAATAGACAGGAAGAAGTTTAAAATACTAAAAGTCCCGGTGGATAATATTTATCTTTCTGAGGCTGAACTTGAGAAAATGCAAGAACTCGATTTGAGTGCTAATACTGTTCTTGAAGTGGCCCGGGATGTTTTCCTTATTGGTTGTTATACAGCCCAACGATTTTCTGATTACAGTCGGATTAAGACAGAGCATATCCATACTTTTGATAATGGCAGAAAAGTAATTCGTTTGGTACAGCAGAAGACAGGTGAACCGGTAGTTATTCCTATGAAACCTGAACTTGAGGAGCTTCTTGAAAAGTATGGTTGGAAGGTGCCTAAAATATGGGAGCAGAAGCTAAATCTGCATATTAAAACTGTTGCTGAAAAGGCCGGGATAACTGAACCTGTTTTGGTTGAAAATATTAAAGGGGGCTTAACTATAAAGACTCAAGTTCCTAAAAGTAAACTTATTAAGACACATACTGCCCGTCGTTCCGGATGTACTAATATGTATCTTAGTGGTATACCCTCCATAGACATTATGAAAATTTCCGGACATAAAACTGAAAGAGAGTTTTTAAACTATATTAAAGTCACGAAGGAAGAAACAGCCAGGAATCTGATTAATCATCCTTATTTTTCTGGTGGTCTTTTAAAAAAGGTTAATTAATTATACTGTAAATTAGCAACTATTTATTGTAAATTATCATAAATCTTCCATTTGGTATGAATTATACTATTATTGAAATAAACAGAGATATGACTGAACGTATCTCGTTGAGAAAAGGGGATTATCTTATTTGGTATACATGGTCGAGTATTTGGGGAAATCCAAAGGATTGTATAAAGATTAATGATGCATGGGAGTTACAAGATGGAGATTTTATTACAATTACAAACAGATACGAGGACCTTCCCGGCTGGTTAGAGTTGTTTCCAACCGAAGTACAAGGGATTTTAGTTAATAAATTATTAGACAAGTTCAATAAAGGTGAGTATCCAGCTCAACCTGTTGATGCATGTAATGTTTGGAGAGTAAAATCAGGAGATAAGATCGCTTGTATACATGATTCAGAACACAAAATATACTCGATAAATGAAAATTCTTTTGTTATAGGGGATAATTCTAAAGATACAGAAAATTTATTTTTAAATTTTGGAGCACTAACAAATGATGCTATGCATCGTGATGCAATAAATGTAGCCAGAAAAATACAAGATTACATATGCCAATTGGGATTGCCAAGGACATTTGCTACAGAGTGGAGAATTGGTTAAATTTACACAAACTTGTAGCTAATTTAAATGTTTTTTTACATTTTATCAAGTATGATTTAACAATAAAAATTACATGATATGGGAAATGGTTCTATTACTGAAATTATTGCCAATCTTTGGTATTTAATGGATAATAAAGGATTTATTTATAGTTTGAGAGCCAAGTTATATGTACATAATGGGAATGACGAAGAAAAATTAAAATTTTTAAAGGAAAGGGCCATAAACGATTATCTTGTTGCTCAACCTTTCCTTTTGCCTCAGAAATATAATATTACCAGTAGTGTCTATTAAAAAATGTTAAAAAATATTGAACTCCAATTGCAACTGCCCGTCATCGTGGTTTTCCTTCGGC
>ENA-OSEO01001510-OSEO01001510.1-sediment-metagenome-genome-assembly--contig:-NODE-1510-length-41458-cov-6.592736_pt1 | contig 41458 bp, 43 predicted proteins | sample MGYA00237883_ERZ534232 | MGnify/ENA metagenome assembly ERZ534232 | reverse complement strand
TGCCTTTGCGACGCGCCGCTTCTTTTGCTTGCCTTGCTAAAGGCAGGCATAGACTATCAAGAATACATTAAGCCTGGTGTTGACCATCTGGCCTCTTTGTGTCGTGATAACGGATTTCCATGCGCTGTTTCTCCGGAATTGGGCAAGTTCAGAGGGCCTGGGAAAAAAGACGACGGTTGCCCATATGCGACGCTGATTATGGCCGATTTGCTTTCGAATATCCCTGAATATCGCGATTCCCAGGTTGCGGCTTCCTCTGTGAAAGCCCTGCTGAGCCTATGGGAAAACAGCCTTTTGCAGCACCCGTATATGTTCTACATGGGAACGGACTTCCGAAAGCTGAAAGCACCATCGTGCTGGTATGATATTATTAGTGTAGCCGGAGTTCTAAGCAAATACGAGTGTGTGCGGGATGACCCGCGTTTTCTTGAAATGATTGATCTGATAAGAGGCAAACAAGACAAGGAAGGCCTTTTCACGCCGGAGTCAGCATACCAGAAATTAAAGGACTGGGATTTTGGGCAGAAGAAATTACCGTCTCCATATTTAACCTACCTGTGCGAGCTAATTTTTGAGCGATTGAAATAAGGGCGCCCTACTTTTAATTTTATGATGGGACACTGTTTATAGACAAGCTGAGGAGGATGTCGGAATGAAAAAATATCCGAGAACAGAAAAATATGATAGCAACTGGGTCAGTGAAAACTGGATGGGACCCAATCCGCTGTGGCTGCTTGAGGAATTGTGCGAACACATAGAATTGAAGCCGGGTATGAAGGTTCTGGACCTGGGCTGCGGAAAGGGCATTACATCAGTATTTTTGGCGAAAGAATTCGGCGTAACGGTATTTGCCAACGACTTGTGGGTCAACGCCACAGAGAACCTCAAACGCTTTGAGGAGGCGGGTGTTGCCGACCGGGTGTTCCCTATCCATGCAGAAGCCCATGCTCTGCCTTATGCCGAGGGATTCTTCGACGCTGCCATATCCATAGACAGCTACCAATATTTTGGAGCGGATGAAATGTATTTTCCCTGCACCTATTCAAAGTTGGTCAAGGACGGGGGCCAATTTGGCATCGTGGTTCCGGGTTTGACGAGAGAATTTGAAAAAGGCTATCCCGATACGCTCAAAGCGCATTGGGAGGGAGAAATGTTCAGCTTTCACAGCCGGCATTGGTGGCGGCATCTATGGGAAAAGACCGGAATTGTCGAAATCACCGCCTGTTATGAGATGGATGAACCAAAAGAAATTTGGCTGCCCTGGGCTAAATGGTCAAAAGAGCATCTCGGTTTTAACGATGTGGAATTCTTGGATTCAGACACCAACAACGACATCGCACTGATCGTCATGAGTGCGATGAAATGTAAGACTGCTTCGGCGTGATGACCGGCCCGGTCGATTGCACATTGAAGCGTGCGGCGGAAAGGCTGCGGCATCATTCAGACCGGCTCGGAAGACGGTCATAGGGATGTCAAAGATCAAAGGGGGAGAAACCATGATCAGAAACCGATGGGTTAGGATGATCCTCACCGTATTGCTGTGTTTATTCTATCCATTATCTGCCCTCGCGAATTCAGCAGAGCCGCCGAGTTTCACCGTCATTGTATTCGAACCCCCCGAGGGTTTATCCCTATCCTTGCAGTTTTCGGACGGCATGCAAACTGAACCGATCAGCTTGAGAAAAGAAGTAAAGGCTTGGGAGGCCTATTATAGATTTTTTTATCATACATATCCGGGTAGCCGCGAATCGCTGGAGGGTGCCCTATTGACGGTTGAATATGGCGAGAAGCGTTTTCAATGCGATCTGCCCTCGGAATCCTTTGGCACCTACAACAACCTATTGACGCTGGATGTAAATACGCAAATGATCGTCAACGGGCAGCCTGCCTGGCGGATTCCTGTATTGGTTGCAGTGCGGGTATTCCTGACCCTATTCATCGAGGGCTTCATTTTCTTTTTGTTTGGCTATAGACAAACAAAAAGCTGGTTCGCCTTTGTTCTGATTAATCTTGCGACACAAGGTGCCCTGAATGCCTTCATAACAGGTCCCATCATAGGCTCCTATTGGGTGTTTGGCTACGTGTTCGGCGAGGCCATTGTCTTTGCTGTGGAGATGATCGCCTTTGCACGTTGGGTGCGCGAATTCAGCAAGGGGAGAGCGGTGTTCTATGTCGTGGCTGCCAACGCGGTAAGCTTGGTCATGGGCGGATATCTGATCACATACTTGCCCATATAGTGATTTGAACAACCATTCCAGCGAAGGAGGAAAACAATGCGTTCCGTGTTGAAACCTTCGTATCGATATAGGATAAGGATTGATTGGGAGGTATAATATAAGTACCATCCAAGTAAGACCGAAGGGGAATCATTGCATATAAAATACAGAAGATTATGAAAACATGCGGCTTTAACCGGATATGAAAAAACAATGATGGGATGAGGGAAGTGAAACCATGGGAAAGTATTCCCGAAGCACCCAACGGATGCGCAGATCTATGCGCTCATAACTCAAGGAGCCTTAAGCGTGGTCATCAAAGAAAACAAACCCAAAACCTTCAAGGCAGGTCAGCTGGTCAATATTCCCAAAGGCGTCAACACGGAATTGGGAAATCCAGGCGACACCCCCTTAGAGCTGTTTGTTGTTAAATATGAATACGACCGGTAAGGCGACGGAACCATGTGCTCCATTTGATATGCCGGCGTAGAGGAGAGTATTATGGGGGATTATCAAATCATCGACCTGACCCCGGCAAACATTGCGGATTATGGGGTATGCGGATATAAAGACACCAATAAACACCCGGAACTGCAGAGAAAGATTGACTGGTTTAAGGAATACTATCCCAAGGGACTCCGAATTAAGATCATCCTATCCGAAAAGGGTGGATATCAGGGAATGCTGGAGTATATTCCGGGAGAATATGCCCATCGGCCGGTTGAGGCGAGAGGCTATATGTTCATTCACTGCATTTTTGTGGGTTTCAAGAAAGCTTATAAGGATAAGGGATATGGAACCGCGCTTATTGAAGCATGTATAAAGGAAGCCCGGAACGTTAATATGAAAGGCGTTGCAGTGGTTACCAGGAAGGGCTCCTTTATGGTGCATGACGAGATTTTTATTAAGCTGGGGTTTGAAATAGCCGACGAGGTTGAACCGGATTTTCATCTTTTGGTAAAAAGGTTTGATACCGAAGCAGAAAAACCCAGATTCATGGAAGATCTGTATAGGGATTTGAAAGCATATGGCAAAGGCCTGTTCATTTTACGTTCTGTCCAATGCCCGTACACCGAAAAAAATGTGCAGGAAATCGTTGAAACCGCTAAAGTTCAATTTCAAATCCCCGTCAAAGTCATCGACCTTGAAGATGCTGAATCGGTGCAGGCATCCCCGTGTCCCTTCGGGAGTTTCTGCATGGTCTACAACGGGGAAATCATCAGCCACCATCCGATCAGCAACGGAAGATTCGTCAATATCATGAAGAAGCGGCTGTGAAGCCATCCTTTGACGGCGGCCTCAACGAAGTCAGCATCCGGGAAGATAGATCCAAATTGGTTTTCCTATGCAAGCTTACAGGAGCGCCTGTGACCTGGTCAAAACCAATGGCTGCCGGGGATGGGGCTTGATCGCTGGAAAAAAAGATCAATCCCCCAGAGGATCATTCATGAAATGCGAAGGAGGGTGAGACGATGCAATTCAAGAAAATTGCTGCAGTGCTGATTTCAATGGTCACCATCATGGCAGGAGGCGATCTGCTTTTTTAATGTGGCGTTTCTGCTCTTTGCATGGATTGTCAACACCGCGATGCTGTACCTTCAGATGGAGTCAAAGATTCACGGTGTTTAACCTTCTTCATGCAATGCAGTCATGGCCTGTTTTCAAAAATAATACAAGAATATTGGAATGAAGTAAGAAAGTGAGGAGCGGGATGAACATGAGCCAAAGAATGAAAGAATCTCTCATTGGCGGTGTCTTACTCGGACTTGTTTGTGTTGTCGGGGCAACGATCCGGTCTGGCTTCACTGCCTCGCCGGTCTTTGTATTCTCCCTATGGTATAATCGTGTGATCCTTGGATTGGCCGTGGGTGCACCTTGGAAGGCCGCAAGCCGGAGCAAGGCGCTGTACCGCGGGGCTTGGCTGGGATTGGCGGTCTCCTTCGCGTTTTATTGCTCGACCAATTTCCAGGATCCGGTAAGCTTTATTGCAGGGGGCGTGTATGGTATGGTTTTGGAAGGATGGCTCAGCCGATCTGAAAAGACCGGATGATGCAAGTCAAACTGCATAAAATAATGGAACACCATTCTATAAGCAGTCTATGAACGGCTAATTCATTAAATTGGAGGTAGTTCTATGCATGAAGAACAAGGGCTGTTGTCAGGGGCGCAGCAGGTTGAGATCCTAGGACGGCTGAAATCCCGTTTTGCGAACCATCTGAACCGTCATCAGGGCGTCGAATGGGACCAAATCCAAGCGAGGCTTGAAGCGAACCCCGATAAGCTCTGGTGCCTCAATGAAATGGAGCGGACCGGCGGTGAACCGGATGTGATCGGATACGATCAAACCCTGGGGAAATATCTGTTTTATGATTGTTCGGCGGAAAGCCCTGCAGGACGCAGAAATGTATGTTACGATCGACAAGCCTTGGAATCGAGAAAGGATCATAAGCCGCTTTACAATGCGATGGACATGGCTGCCGCCATGGGCATTGAGATGTTAACGGAAAGCCAATACCGTGAACTGCAGCGTTTTGGATCATTCGACACCAAGTCATCCAGCTGGATCAAAACGCCGGATGCAATCAGAAAACTTGGCGGAGCACTATTTTGCGACCGACGCTACGATACCGTTTTCGTCTATCACAACGGTGCGGAGAGCTACTATGCTTCAAGAGGTTTTCGCGGGTTGCTTAGTGTCTGAGCGTGGCGTCAAACCTCAAACAGGACCATGCGGTGCGAAAGAATCCTTTATGCCTGCAAGGCAGTACGAAGGATTCCGGCTGTATGAAACCGTTTGGAAACAAGCAAAGAAAACACAGAGGGAATGAACCTTCTGTGTTTTTCTTGTACGGCCGGGCCATCCGAACAGGACCATCAACTCGCTTGAAGGAACCCGTCGGCAAGGCAAGGTCTCCACAAGTAATTGAAGATTCAGCCATATCAGAATATAAAAAATTGCCGCTTAAAATATTAATAAAACACATTGACTTGGACATAATATGGGTGTTATTATCAAAATATAAGAATGCAGTTCCAAATATAGGAACAATAAGCCGGCTCATCCAGGCGAAGACGACGTGGAGGATGTAAAGTAATTGAAAATAACCCATACCAGAAAGGGGCGGTGCTTGCAAGAGCCATTCAACCAGATCATCTCACCATCAAGATGTCAATGGGCCTAGTCATTCAAGGAATGAAAACAGTCCACGAAAAATGGGGAGGAAAAGAAAAGATGAAAAAGAAATTCGCTGTTGTGTTGCTATGTGTGGCAATGGTACTTGCCACCCTGACGGGGTGCGGAAACAGTAATACTGCCGCCACCGCGACTGCGACTGCCACCGCCACGGCTGCGGCCACCACCGGAGGTACCCTGAATACCGTAGAAGGTTTTGCGTATAGCACCATGGACCCCCATAAGGATTACACTGCATGGCACGATCAGAAGTATGGCTTGACCGAATCCCTGTTCCGGCTCACGGATGACATGAAGGTTGAACCCTGGCTGGCCAAGAGCCTGGATGTGAAGGACAATGTGGCTACCCTGACCCTGAATGACGGTATTTGTTTCTCCAACGGCACGCCCCTGACCGCCGACATGGTGAAACGCAACCTGGAACGTCTGGCAGAAAACAACAAGAGATTCAAATACTACAAAGATTTTACAATGGTAGCCAAAGATGACAAAACCCTGGAAATCACCATGGCTCAAATCATGCCTACCCTGAAAAACGAAATGGCAAACCCCGAGGTTTGTATGGTGGACCTGGATGCAACCACCGACTTTGACAAAAACATCATCAGCACCGGTCCCTTCGTTGTGGATCAGTTCATCCCCGAAGGTGATTTCACTCTGAAACGCAATGACAAATATTGGGGCGGCACCGTCAACCTGGACAGCGTTAAGTTCTTTTCAATGCGTGACGCACAGTCCAAGCTGATGGCGATGCAGAACGGCGAAATTGATGCCTATGACAGCCTGTCCGCCACCGACATCGAAATCTTCAAAGGCGACCCCGCCCAGTATCAGCTGACCATTGTGCCGACGCAGGCAAGGACCTATATTTTCATGAATCCCGACAAGCTTCCTGAAAGCGTCCGCAAGGCCATTCTGATGGTCATCGATCGTGAAGCGATTACAGCCTTCATGGGCGGCACCCTGACCCCCGCTTACGGTGTCTTCAGCGAAGAGGTTGCTTACGGTAAAGCGGCGCTGCCCAAGATGGACGCTGCCAAGGCCAAAGAGATTATGGAAGCAGACGGTTATAAACTGAACAGCAACAATGTCTATGAAAAGAATGGCGTTGCCATCCCCGCCATTGGCCTGTCTTGCTATGCAGCCCGCAGCATCGACAGCATGGCGGTTCTGATTCAGGAACAACTCGGCAAATTCGGCATCCCCTCGGAGGTTAAGCTGGTGGAAGATCCCGATGGAACCTACATGACCGACAAAAATTATGACATTTGCTTCTATCGTATGACCACCGACAAGACGGCGGACCCCATGACCTTTATCGACGGCGTGATCAGATCTGGCTCCTACCAGGATATCACGGGTTATGGCAATGAAGCAACGGATAAAGAAATCGAAACGCTGCGTTACACCGTGGATCTTGCCCAGCGTGCTGAGCTTGCCAATAAAATCGTGCAAGATTACTTTGATGCCAGTGTTTTCTGCCCCTTGGTCACATACAACAGAACCACCGTTTTGCGTACCGGCGTGACCAATTTCTCCGAGAACAATCCTTACGAGTTTTATGCTGTCAATGCTAATACCACAGCTGCTCAGAAATAGTCATTAAAGAAATACAATGGAATAATATGCTGCCGGCTTCCGGCAGCATATTATTCCCCCAAAAACGGAGCTCTGTCGCTGAACCCGTCATGGTCATGGCGGATCCGTCGATAAGGCATCATGAAGGAAATAAATTCACGCGGATTGAAAGTTCAGGTTTTGTTTTTTAATGCTATTATTGGATTATCCTTGCAGCACACGGATCCTCGATTGACTGTTCACGGCCGTGCTGAAAATCCATTTCATAGGCAATATTCCGGGGTGTTTATCCTGATGGATGACCAGGAAACCACATAAATGAATGCAATCACCTGGCCCAGTGATCTTATCGAATACAATGAGATCGGCCATTAGACCGGTCTTGCATCAATATAAACGTCTTTCAAACAATTCGACAGGAAAGAGTTAGAGCAGCGTAATCCATATTATAGAATTGGCACCTTAGCAAAGGAAAGTTTAAACATTTCCGGCCCATTTCCGGTTAGCCCTTAGAATGCAATTATTCTAAGTTCCTATGCAATAATTTTTTCTAATGAGGTGAAGAGCTTGCTCAAGTATTCTTTAAGGAGAATCATTAAACTGATCCCGGTTTTAGTGGCCATCACCCTGATGGTGTTTACGCTCATGTATCTGACTCCCGGTGACCCTGCACTGCAAAAATTAACCTCACAGGGCGGTGCGGTGACGCCGGAACTGCTGGCCATGGAGCGGCACGAGATGGGATTGGACAGACCATTCTTCGTCCGCTACTTCGACTGGGTCGTGAACGTCGCCCAAGGCGACTTCGGCAATTCCTTCAAGGATGATCAGCCCGTCGCAGTAAAGCTGCTGAAGGCATTGGGCTACACAGGGGCCCTGGCTGCCGCCAGCACCTTGTTCTCAGTGCTGATCGCCATCCCCATCGGCGTCTACACCGCCATCAGGAAAGACTCGATCTTTGATAATATTGTTCGCGTCCTCACCTTCACAGGCAATGCCATGCCCAACTTCCTGATCGCCTTGTTGCTGATGTTTCTTTTCTGTATCAAGGTCAAGTTCTTTCCGGTCATTGCCACGGCCAGCTTAAAGGGAATGTTTCTGCCTACCCTGGCTTTATCCATCCCCATGATCTCGAGATTTGCCAGACAGACCCGTGCCGATGTGATGTGCCAGCTCAGTGAAGAGTATGTCATCGGCATGCATGCCCGCGGCGTCAAGGAACGAATCATCCTATTCAGAAATGTATTGCACAATTCCTTGGGATCCATCATTACCATCGTATCCCTCCAGATCCGTGTTCTGATCGGCGGCAGCGTCGTCACGGAAATGATTTTCCGCTGGCCGGGCATCGGCAGCTTGATGATGAACTCGATCACAGCCCGGGATTATCCCGTTGTTCAGGGAGCGGTGTTGATTCTGTCCACCCTTCAGGTACTGATCAATCTGCTTACAGACTTAAGCTACTATGTCATTGACAAACGAATTTCAATGGAATAGAGGTTGGATCATGAAAACAGAAAAACCAAAACTAAGTAGAAGTCAGATAAAGCAGCTGAAACTGAAGAGAAAAGTGATCATCTGGGGTGTGGTCGTTACAATGATTTTAGTCTTGAGTTTCTTCGCTCCGTATTTTTTGCCCTATGATCCCTTGGAAACGAATGCGGCGATGATGAGAAAAGCGCCCTCGATACAGCATCTGTTTGGCACCGACAATATGGGCCGCGATGTGCTTTCCCGTCTGCTGGCCGGCGCTCGCACTTCGATTTTTGCCACCATCATGCTGGTGATTATCTCTTTCTTTGTGGGGACGGTCGTCGGGGTGATTTGCGGCTATTATGGCGGTGCGCTGGACGATTTGGTGATGCGTTTCACGGATATTCTTTTGTCGGTGCCGCAATTGGTGCTGGCCATCGCGGTGGCGGGTATGCTGGGCGGAAGCCTGGTCAATACGATGATCGCCATCGGAATCACCAGCTGGACCTCTTATGCGAGACTTGCCCGAAGCCACGCCATGCGCATCCGGCAGCTGCCTTTTATCAATGCCTGCCGGTTGACAGGCTGCAGTGATGCCCACATTATCATCACCCATGTGGTACCCAACCTGATCGGCCCAATGCTGGTCAACGCCACGTTGGAGATTGGTACGACCATGCTGTCCATCGCCGGGCTGTCTTTCCTGGGGCTGGGCGTTGCACCGCCGACGCCGGAATGGGGCGCTATGGTCAGCGAATCCAGAAACTACCTGCAACTGGCACCCTGGGCGGTGTTTGCGCCGGCCTCGGCAATCCTGTTGACGGTCATGCTGTTCAACTACTTTGGTGAGAGCGTCTGCGACCTTGCCAGCTCAAAGGAGGCGTAAACGTGGCGAATAATTTACTCGAAATCAATGACCTCACGGTAACTTACGGTGACTTTAAAATCATTACCGAAGTGTCCTTTGCAATGAAGCCAGGTGAGATCGTCTGTATTGCCGGGGAGAGCGGCTGCGGGAAAAGCACTCTGATCAAGGCGGTCCTCGGCATCAAACAGCTGGGTGCCCATATCAAGAAAGGCAGTATTGTTTTGGATGGCAGGGATATCACCTATCTTGGTGTGGAAGAGCGACGGCAGATTCTTGGCACACAGATTGGATATGTGCCTCAAAATACCCGAGGCTCCTTCAACAACATACGTTCCTATGATGTGCAGTACCAGGAGGCCATGCGCAGCCACAACAAAAAATTCAACCGCGTCGAAGCCATCAAATGTTTTGACAGACTGAATTTCCCGGATTCCGACAAGCTGCTGGCGTATCAGCCTTGGGAAATGTCCGGCGGCATGAATCAGCGTATGGCCATCGCCTTGGCGGTGCTCCTGGGCCCGAAGCTGATGCTCTGCGACGAAGCGACCTCTGTGCTGGACGTGACCTCCCAAAAAGAGGTCATCGAGGAACTGGCAAAGCTGAGGAATGAGCTGGGCTGGTCCATCCTGTTCATCACGCACAATCTGGGCGTTGCCTCACATATCGCGGACAAGCTGGGTGTTATGTACGCAGGCCGCATGGTTGAGTATGGCGATATCCGGAAGGTGCTGGACGATCCCATCCATCCGTATACCAGGAAACTGCTGGCTGCCATTCCCGGAAAGGACAGAAAGCTGCCGGTTGGTCTTGAGGGCCGCCCGCCTCTGGATGGAGCGGAATGGGAAGGCTGCAATTTCGTGCCCCGATGCGAATACTGTACGGACAGCTGCAAGACAAGGCCCTACAAACTCCAGGAGATTGTGCCGGGCCACTATGCAAGCTGTACGTCAGGGAGGTCAGTGTGATGGTAACGTGTGAAGCGCCACTGTTGGAAGTTAGAAATATTGCGAAAAGCTACGGCAAGGGGAAAAAAGGCAAAGAGGTCCTGACCGACCTGAACTTCAAGCTGAATGAAGGGGAAGTGCTTGGCATCATTGGAGAATCCGGCTGTGGAAAGAGCGTGCTGCTGAATCTGATCTCATGCCTCGAGCCAGTTTCACAGGGACAGATGCTTTTCCGTGGCGAGGACTATACCGGGCGCAAGCCCGCCTATGTATGCCGCTGGTTCCAGGTGATTTTCCAGGATTCGGAAGCAGCTTTTGATCCCAAAAAAACGATCCGCCAGTCTATGCGGGAGAACTTGAAACTGCTTGCCGGCGACCTGGCGGATTCAGATCGCAAGATCGACGAAATGGTTGGTCTGATGGGGCTCGACACCAAACTTGCAGACCGGTATCCCCGACAACTTTCAGGCGGACAGGTGCAGAGAATGTCCATCGCCCGCGGTTTGGTTACTGAGCCCAATATGCTGCTGTGCGATGAGATCACATCCGCTCTGGACGTTTCCGCCCAGGCGATGATTATGCAGTATCTATACCAGCTTCGAAAGAAACGGGGCCTGACCATGGTTTTTGTCTCCCATGATTTGGCGCTATGCAGTACATTCTGTGACAGGATCGCCATCATGAAGGGGGGCAAGATCGTTGAGATCGGGACGCCGGATGAAATCATGGACGCACCGAAACATGACTATACGAAGCTGCTGCTGGATGCGGTACTTTATGTAAAGTAAAAAAAAAAGGTTTTGGGGGACGGGGACTTTTTGCGGCTGCCGCAAAAAGTCCCCGTCCCTCCCTTGTGCGGTGCCCGCACAAGGGGGACACAGCAACTTTTTAGGGGGGTTCACGACGGATCATTTCAAAGATGATCCGTCGTTTTTTTATTCTGGCAGAGTGCTGTTGGGAATCTTTGAAAAATAGCTGAAAACACGATTGTTTGGTAAAATGATTGTGAGGATGGCTAAAAAAGACCGAATATGATCGAAGATTAGAACAGCACGCTATGAAATTGCCGGCGCCATAGCGATCATCGAAGTCGATGCATGAGGATGATCAGGAGGGTGATGAGGATGCAGGATCGGACGAAGCTCGCCAAGAAACCAGCCGACCGTTATTTTGAGTTTCAGGCGGTTATGGGATTGACGAAGCATATGGGCGGATTGAAGGCAACGGATGTATTGGCTGGATTATGCCGTATTGGAGAAGGCAAATACATTCTGGATGTTGGCTGCGGGCCTGGCAGGACCGCTTGCTATCTAGCCAAGGTGTACGGATGCCGAGTGATGGGGATCGACCTCTCAGAAAGCATGGTGGAGCTGGCGAGAGACAGGGCTGCGAAAGAAGGCGTTGCGGAAAAAGTCACATTTTGTACTGCCGACGCTATGAAGCTCCCTTTTGAAGAGGCCACGTTCGACGCGGTGATCGGAGAGTCGGTATTGGCATTTATCGACGATAAACCACGCACACTGAGCGAGCTGAAGCGCGTGACCAAAGAGGATGGATCGATTGGATTCAATGAATGTGCTTGGATCAAGATGCCTCCGCAACAATTGATCCAGTATATATCAGATGTGCTGGGCGCTGCTTTTCTCACTCCGGATGGATGGCGGGATCTATGGGTCGCCGCAGGGTTAAAAGAAGTGTCCGCGAGAAGCTATAAAGTGCGGATTCTTGAGCAGTGGCGCAGCGAATTGAAGGAACTGGAAATCAATGAGATGTTTGGCGCGTGGCGGAGATTTATCGGATTGCTGTTCAGAAGCCCGGAATGCAGGCGCTGGGCCAGGAAGACACTGAGCATGCCGCGCAACATTTTTGCACTTTTTAAGTATTTTGGTTACGGGATCTACGTTGGAAGAAAGTAACAAGGATGACTCAGACGATCTGAAAGGAAGGGTGATTTCTGCAGGCGCATCCGTTTGTTTTTGTCAACGGACTTTGAGGATCAGGCTGCGTTGATCGAGGGAGTCGAGTAAGGCACTGATGCTTTTTATCCCTAGAGCAACCTATCACATAATATCCGGGAGAATTGCTTGACGCAAGCCGATTCTGGCCATACAATATAATCTGCAAAGATAAAAACACGTCCCGGTGGGTAGTCCGGGAGTACCCGATGGGTATCAGTAACCTGCCTCCTTTGGTTGTCCTTTCTTTGCGTGGTGATATTAAAAAGGAGGGAAACCGATGGAAACCATGGTATCGACGTTGACGGTTCTTTTTGAAGACCCCTTTTGGATTGGGATCTATGAGCGTGAGGGTTACGGACGATATGAAGTCTGTAAAATCACGTTTGGCGCCGAACCCAAAGATTATGAGGTCTATGCATTCTTTCTGAGGAACTGGAATCAGCTCAAATTCGGCCCAGCCCTTGAAGCGGAGGCAAAAGCTGATAAAAAGATCAATCCAAAACGGCTGCAGCGTCATGTCAACCGGCAGATTGTTGGCCTCGGGATTGGTACAAAAGCGCAGCAGGCTCTGAAGGTTCAGCAGGAGCAAGGAAAATTGGAGCGAAAGGCGCGTTCCCGAGCGCAGCGGGAAGCGGAAAAAGAGCGGCAGTTTGAAATTCGGCAGGAAAAGCGCAAAGAAAAACACAGAGGGCACTGAGCCTTCTGTGTTTTTGTTATCATAAGGAATTTAAAATATAATATAGAAATCATATAAACAAACATTTTTGGATGCTGCTTTCGCCGTTCGAAGCCTATGATATAACACTACAGAAATAATTTTATGGGCTTAGATGTAAAAAGTGCAAAACGACATACGGGCCTCAGTTTTCCCGAGAATTTCCTGATGCAATTTCCTCTCCAAGCACTTTTTTGATTTCCTGGATAAAAAGGGATGCTTTGTCTGAAATCTTTGCATTGGTAGATTGAAGCCAGCCGAGGATAATCTCCTCACTGCAATTTTTGATTGGACGGCTAACCAGCTGCGGACCTGCAAAACCATCGGACAGAACGCCTGTACCGATGGAAAATGCATCAGTGTGTAATAGGGTATTCATCATCGTAGCCCGGTCAATGACAAAAAATCGGCACTGCATCGTTGATACTTTGGGGAGAAAGGCTTCCTCTGAAAAGTCGATTGGAACAGAGGCATCTGATTCAAATGAAGCGAAGGGGTATATCTGCATATGCTCTATATCAATTTCCTCATGGGAGGCCATGGGATGTGTTTTTCGGAAAAACACGCGGGGCGTAAATTTCATAATCTCATTGAATTCAATGTCCCGAACCGCTAAGTATTTACGAATGAAGGTCTCCGTTGAGGTCGAAAGCGAAATGACCCCCAATTCACTCTTACCATCAAATACATCCCGGATGACACGCTCTATGCCGCACTCACGCAGATGGATCTCGAATTGCTTTGGTGTATTTGCTGCATAAAATTGAAAGAACGCTTTGATCACAAATGAATATCGCTGCAATGAGAGAGAAAAAGAAATTTGCGGCTTTTCTGCGTGGCGGCTGTATAAATCCAGAATGCGCTCCTCCTGCTCAAGCAGAGACTTGGCATAATGCAGAAATTCTTTGCCTTCTTGCGTTAACGTAACACCTTTTCGGGCTCTATCAAAAATTATGATATGAAGTTCACGCTCCAGGTCTTTCAGAATACTGCTTAGATAAGGCTGCGTAAGGCAAAGAACCTGAGCTGCTTTACTTATGCTGCCGCATCTTGAAATTTCGAAAATATAGCGTATCTGCTGAAGCGTCATATGCAATCATCCCCACTCTTTTTTATTTTCGCCAATGCATAGACGAAGTATAACATATTTCTGTGAATTATGGATAGCGATTGCTTTTTCATAATTGTTCTTTAGCTCCCCAAAAGGTACATTTTAAATAATAAAGCAGGCGAGAAACAATCATTTAATCATTCATTTAATCATTAATATAGATAACATAAAACATTAGACAACACATACAAAACAGGAGGAGAAAAAATGAAAGTTCTTATTGCTGATTTACCGAAGGCTCAAAACCGGGACATCGACTATGAAATCGATTTGCTGAGGAGCGCATTTCCCAATGTTGAGACGATTGTTTATAACTACGATGAGGCAAAGAAGGAAGAATTCAAAGTTCTTTTGAGAGACGCGGATGCTTTGTTGACTGCTTACATTGTGATGGATCGCGAAATGCTGGACTGCGCGGAGAAGCTTCGAATTTTATCGCTAACGTCTTCGGGATACAATTTTGTGGATCTGGAATATGCAACAGAAAAGAAAGTGGCCGTCGTACCCATCGGGGAATACTGCACAAACGAAGTTGCCGACCATACGATGGCGCTTTTGCTCGGGCTGAACCGGAAGCTGAAGCGTTATGTGAATATGATGGATCACGAGCACAAGTGGCTGTATAAAGAGGCTGCCCCGATTCACAGCCTGCATGGCCAAACCCTCGGAATTTTTGGCTTGGGCAAAATTGGGCGTGCGTTGGCCAAAAGAGCTCAGGCATTTGGTATCAACGTGGTTGCCTATGATCCGTATCTGCCTCCAGCGGTGGCGGAAAGCTTGAATGTCAAGATGGTATCCTCGGAGTATATAACTGAGAAATGCGACATCATCTCCAATCATATGATCCAAACGGCAGAGGTTGTGGATTATTTCAATGAAGCTTTTTTTGACAGTCTACAGAAGGCGCCGATTTTCCTTAATGTTGCCCGTGGTGACAGCGTGGATGAAAAGGCCCTCCTGAAAGCTTTGGACACAGGCAAGATCCGTGCGGCCGGACTGGATGTGTTCAAGGATGAAAACCCGGATCTGACAAAATCACCTTTCATCGGGCGGGACAATGTCTTGATTACGCCCCATGCCGCATTTTATACGGCAGAATCAGTTGCCCGGGCGCAGCAAATTTCCGTAGAAAATATCATTTATTATTTAAAGGGCGAATATGATAAAGTCAATCGTATTGTCAACGGCATCAAGGCCTGAGAATGCCGGTCCCAGCGATCGTGGCTGCCTGGAAGACCAATAGATCAATCAAACTGTTTAGAAAGGAGAGCCACATATGAAAAACGCAGATGTGATTGTGATCGGCGGGGGCATGATCGGCCTTTCAATAACATATTGGCTTACGAAAAAACACAAAAAAGTTCTGGTCCTTGAACAAGGTTCGTCGATTGCAGTAGGAAGCAGCGGCGCCGGTGATGGACATATTTACCACAATACGAAAATGCCCGGTTACCACACCAATCTGGGCTTTGCAGGCGGTGAAATGTATCCAGCGCTCTTTGAAGAACTAGAGGACACCTGCGGTTTTACTGAGCACTCAGGCTCTTATCTGCTATGCAATGACGAACGGGAATATGAAATCGTCGAAAATGCAACGAAGCAGATGCAGGCTGGCGGTATGGAAATATTTATGTTGAAGGGGGATGAACTGCGCAAGCAGGAGCCGTTTTTGTCCAAGCACATTGTTGGTGCAAGCTATGCTCCGGCCGGCGGAAAAGTTGATCCGTTTAAGCTGGTGTTTGCCTACGAGCGTAAAGCCGTAAAGCAGGGGGCAAACGTTTTATGCGATGCGCCTGTAACCGAGGTTCTGATTGAAAACGGCAAGGCAATCGGAGTAAAAACTCCCAAGGGGAATATTTTTGCTGACGCCATAGTTGATGCGGCCGGCTCTTGGAGTGGATTTTTAGGTAAGCATGCGGGACTGTATGTGCCGGTCAAGCCGCGCAAGGGTCAGATTATTGTCACAGAGGGCTGCGCACCGATGCTGAAAGGCCCTGTTGCAACGGCATCGTTCTTCTGCGCGAAGTTCCATCCGGAATTGATGAACACCTTTCGTAAAATGACCATGGAACTCAACCACGGCACAGCAATTGAACAAACCATGAGTGGTACGATTCTGATTGGCGCAACCAATGAGTGGGCTGACTTTGATAAGAGCAATACAATTGAAGGCATTGAATGGTTGATTACCGAGGCCTGCCGTACGATGCCGGCGCTTCGAAACGTTCACTTCATCCGTAGTTTCTCCGGCTTCCGTCCCTATACTCCGGATCATCTGCCAATCGTCGGTGCAACATCCTATCTGGGAAATTATTACCTTGCAACTGGCTTTGAGAGTGGCGGCGTTTCCCTTAATCCAATCATAGGACGAATGATTAGCGAACTGATTTGTGGTGAAGAACTCTGCTGCACCAATGAGCCACTGCTCCCTGATCGTCTGGTGAAGCCTTTCAGAGAAGCCTCAGAAGAAGAGCTCAGGAACAATCTGCCTTTGGGAATTTACAATGCTTAACGGAAGGAGAGAGAGTTTCATGGAGGAATTGAGAGTGCTGCATCATCCGGTACTAGGAGATGCTTCTGAGATAAAACAGGTCATCATATACTTTCAAGGCCAGCCGATCCCAGCCATAGAAGGCGAGCCGATTGCCGCCGCGCTGCTGGCAGCAGGAATCCGTTCATTCCGAAAAACTGTGCATTTGCATGAACCGAGAGGCGTATTTTGTGCGATTGGCCGTTGCACAGACTGTATGATGATCGTGAATGGACAGCCTAACGTACGCACCTGTGTCACGCCTGTTGAGGATGGTATGAAGCTCGAACCACAGGATGGCTATGGTCGCGGACAGGAAGCCGGAGGTGAAAAAGAATGAAGCGATGCCGAACCGAAATTGCAGTGATCGGCGCTGGTCCTGCAGGCCTTTGCGCAGCCCTTGAAGCCCAAAAATTGGGTGCCAAAGTTACTTTGATCGATGAGAATGCCATGCCCGGTGGTCAGTTGTTTAAGCAGATCCATAAATTCTTCGGCTCCAAGGAACATATGGCGGGAATCCGCGGCTACGAAATCGGCAAGCAGTTGCTTCTGGATCTTGAGAAGAGCGATGCCAGCGTTATGCTGAACAGTGTGGCCTATGGTTTATTTGCAAATAATACGATCGGCGTGATCCAGAAGGATGAACACGTTGCCATCCAGGCAGAAAAGATCATTCTTGCAGCAGGTGGCAAAGAAAACTACATGAGCTTTCCTGGAAGCACGCTTCCTGGTGTCATGGGTGCCGGCGCGGCACAGACGATGATCAATGTCAACCGCGTTTTACCGGGCAAGAACATTGTGATGTTGGGCTCCGGCAATGTCGGTCTGATCGTTGCTTATCAATTAATGCAGGCTGGCGCGAATGTTAAAGCAATCGTGGAGGCAGCTCCCAACATTGGCGGGTATGGCGTCCATGCAGGGAAGATCCGCAGAGCAGGTGTCCCCATTTTGACTGCACATACCATCACAGAGGTTTATGGTGAAGGTCAAGTGGAGGGTGTTATCATTGCCGCTTTGGACGAAAAATGGCAGCCGGTTCCAGGAAGTGAGCGGGCGATTGCGGCGGATACCGTCTGTCTGGCCGTTGGTCTTAACCCGATGACCGAGCTGGCTTGGATGGCCGGATGTGAATTTACTTTTCTGCCGCTGCTCGGCGGACATGTTCCCCTGCATGACACAAACATGAATACAACGATTCCTGATGTATATGTTGCAGGTGATATTACCGGCGTTGAAGAGGCATCCTCAGCTATGGAAGAGGGTAAACTTGCTGGAATTGCTGCAGCTGCAGCGTTGGGTTATATGGATGCCGAAGAAGCAGAGAAATGCAAAAACGAGGTTCGAAGCCGTATGGCTGCATTGCGTACGGGTTTGTTTGGTGAAAAGCGACAGACGGCCAAAACTGAGCAGATGCAGCAAATGGAAAAGTATCAGAGAAGGGCGGGTGACTGAGCAATGGCTGAGAGTGTACGCGCGACGGGTGTTCCAAGTGAAGAAGAGCTGCGAAATTCCAAGGGCATTCCCAGCCTGGAGAGAATCAAGAAGGGCCGGGTTGCTATTATTGAATGCGTGCAGGAGATCCCCTGCAATCCCTGTGAGGATGCGTGCCCATTTGGTGCCATCATCATTGGCAATTCCATTACAAATTTGCCAGCTTTAATTGAAGAAAAATGTACTGGCTGCGGTACATGCGTTGCGATGTGCCCTGGACAGGCAATTTTTCTGGTGAATTATCAATATACCGAGACCGAGGCGGAGGTCTCATTTCCCTTTGAATATCTGCCGCTTCCTGATAAAGGTGATGTGGTTGACGCAGTGAACCGGGCTGGCGACATGGTATGCAAGGGCGTTGTGACCAAGGTATTGATGCCACCAGCATACAAAAACACGTGTGTTGTTACGATTGCCGTACCGAAAGGATATATCCACGAGGTTCGCAGTATGAAGCGTCTGAATACAGAGCATGCGCTGCCTGCCCCCGAAAAGAAGAGCACAGCAAGTCAGCTGATATGCCGCTGCGAAGAGCTTACCAGGGAGGATATTGAGCATGCTATTGATGAGGGTGCAACAACCATTGATGGAATCAAGCGCCGCACCCGCGCTGGAATGGGCTTGTGCCAAGGCAAGTCCTGTGAGCGTCTGGTTGCGCGAATACTATCTGAAAAGACAGGGAAACCATTGGCAGAATTCCTTCCCGCAACGGCGCGTGCACCGGTGCGTCCGGTTCAGATGCGTATTGTAGCGGATCACTGCGAAGAGGAATAAATTAACGTGAGGAGAGAAAAAATGAAAAGAGAATACCTAGATTTTGAGAAGCGTCAAAAGTTGACAAATTATTTGCTTGATCGGGCCAACGCTGCAAAGAAACCGATTACGATTGCTTTTGTCGATGAGTCCCGTACGGTGATCGATATTACGATGATGGACGGCATGGGTTCTCGCAGTGTGAATCTTGTCAGCAAGAAAGCTTATACCGCGGCACTGATGAACAAGCGGACTGCGGATTGGTGGGACCAAATGAAAAAAATCGGTATTGACCAGAGCGCTTTCGGCGACCCGAACATGACCTACTTACCGGGCGGAACGCCTATCTTGACGGCGGATGGGGACTTGATCGGCGCAATCGGTGTCAGCGGCTGGACCATGGAAGAAGACCAGATACTGGCGGATGAGGCAGCAGCTTTGCTTAAAGCGTAAAGCATTTCGGGCAGTGTTGTTTTAATGGTCCTAGTCGCAGCTTGCAGGGATTGCAGAGCGCGAGAACGGACGGAAAGGGAAAGGTGAACAAGAGTCATTTGCGAATGATGTTCAATACCAACTAAATGCACGATTACATTATAGCGAGGTGTCCGATGAAAATTACAAAGATTGATGTCATGCAATTAGGTACAGATGTACGACCGGATTGGCGTCCCGTGGTTTGTCGGGTATATACAGATGAAGGCATTTATGGTGACGGCGAAGCCGCAATGGCTTATGACACGGGAGCACCTGGCGCCTTTGGTTGTTTGAAGGATTTTGCGGCCATGGTCATTGGAATGGATCCTTTGGACCACGAAGTCATTTGGGATAAACTGTATCGAGGCACATTCTGGGCGCAGAATGGCGGACCTGTGGTTTTCTCTGCAATCTCTGCAATCGATATTGCGCTGTGGGATATAAAAGGCAAATATTTTAACGTTCCGGTTTATAAACTCCTTGGAGGCAAAAAGCGTGATAATCTCCGTTGCTATGCCAGTCAGCTGCAGTTTGGCTGGGGTGATGTCCGCACACCGGCCCGCACCCCTGAGGACTACGCAAAGTGGTCGAAAAAGGCAGTTGCCGAAGGCTACGATGCAATAAAAATTGATTTCTTTATCTACGATGAAGAGAAAGGTTTTTACGGAGACAACGACCGCCTCGGCTTACTCAGCAAAATATCGCTGAATCGCTACGAGAAAAGACTAGACGCTGTTCGCGAGGCTATTGGACCTGATGTGGATATTATTATTGAAAACCACTCATACACCGATGCGGAAAGCAGCATACAAATCGCAAAAATATCCGAAAAATATGGAATATTCTGCTTTGAAGAGCCCACCACGCCAAATCCGAAGATCACGAAATATGTCTGTGATAAGATCAACATCCCCATTGCAACGGGCGAGCGAATTTATTCGCGCTGGCAGTTCGCACCTTATTTTGAAGCGAATTGCGTTCAAATGATCCAACCTGACGTGGGCAATTGCGGCGGCTTTACAGAAACCAAGAAAATTTGCGATATGGCTTATACCTATGATGTCGGCGTGCAATGTCATGCCTGCGGAAGCCCGCTTTCCAATGTGGTAGCACTGCACCTGGAGGCTGTCATCCCTAATTTTGTAATTCATGAGCATCATGCTGTCAACCTGACACCCTATAATAAGGCTTACTGCATTCACGATTATCAGCCCGTCAACGGAAAGTACAAAGTTCCTGAGCTTCCGGGGTTGGGCAACGAATTTGCGCCTGAAGCGCTTGCAAAGGCCAGAGAAAAAGTAACGGTTCAATAAACAGGATGCCTGACACCAAGATATGTCCCGACACATCGGATTGCAACTCAATGGCCGTTAACCAAAGGATCTGAACAAAAAACAAATGCTGGAAGAGAGGTATAATATGATTAACGTTATTGTTCCTATAGCTGTTATGATAGCGATCATCGTTATCAAGAAGATCCCTTTCATTGGCGGAAAAGTTCATTATGCTCTTCTGATTGCAGGCGCAACGGCGTTGCTGATGGCTGGCATTTATAATCCTATGGACTGGGTTAAAGCCTATATCGACGGATTGAACCGACTTTCCTGGGTCATTCTGATCGCGCTCATTGGCAGTATCTATGCAGAAACACAAAATGCCATGGGGACAATGGATGTTGTGCTTTCTGCAAGCCGTGCGGCCTTCGGTCATTCTCCAAAGGGACTATACGTTGCAAGCATGGTGACTCTGATTTTGTTCGGTTCCTTACTGGGCGAAGGCCTTTCGGCAGCCTGCGTGGTGGGTGTATTGCTGATCGGCCCCATGATCGATCTGGGTCTCGAGCCTGAACAGGTGTCAGCATCTCTGGTCTTGGGTGCTTTGCTAGGGTCACTGTGCCCCCCGATGACCAATGGCATTGTTTTAGCGTCCTCTCTGTGCGGTGCAGACTATAATACCGTTCTGCTGTGGTCCTTCCTGACTGTTCCCTTTGCATGTGTTGTAATATGTGCATTTTATGCATATCGTTGGATCAAGATCAAATCCCTGCCCGAACATCTGATCCCCAAGGAAAAAGTTGGTGCAATAATCAAAGAAGGCCTGACGAAGCTTATTCCGATGATGGTTCTTGTCATGATTTTGATTCTTGCTTATGGCCCTTGGAACAAGACAGTGAACACCAATGTGATCACCTACATTTGGGGTTGGCTGCAGAAAATGGTAAAAGGCATTCCATTTATCAGCGGTTTATCAAATATGATCGTGCTTTCTCTGCTGACTGTCACGATACTGGCCTTCTGCTTTAAAAGCGTTCGTGCCTATGGCGTCGGCAAGACTTTGAAGGAAGGCTTCAAGAAGTATCTTCCCTGCGGTGCGGTTCACGCCTGCTGTGCACTAATGTTAGGCGGTTTCTATGCTGCTGGTCTGATTCAAGTTATTGCTGATTGGGCAGTTACACTGAATGTCAACGTCTTAAAGCTGGGTGGTTCTGGCGCAATGGGTCTGATGGGCATGATCACCGGATCTCAGTCCACCACCCAAAATGTTGTGCTGTCTTTCTTCGGTCCTTCGTTGGTTGCTACGGGCATGACGCCCGAGAGCGTTGCACTTGCGGGTTCTCATATCGCAATGGCGGCGCAGGCTTTCCCGCCCACGGACCTGTGTACCATCGTTGTTGCACCGCTGGTAGCCGGCGTTATTGGACGGGATTGTGACTATGCGAAATCTATCATGAATTCTCTTCCCGGATTTCTGTTTCTGTTCGGTTTAGGTGTTCTGCTGCTGTATTTCCCCTTTATCTAATACGAACCCAACGCATTCTATTTTTCGGGAGCATCCAGTGCAATCGAGTGTCGGGATTAATTTTATATATTCGGGGGGCCAGTTTCCTGAATAAACGGAGAATTTATTAGGATTGGACCTCCGCTTAGCCCTGAAAAAAAAGTATTCTGAAAGCAACGGCAGAACAGTTGGATGGTTCGGCAAAACATTGAGCTGACAATTCGATCATGAAACTGCTGGCCGGGTGTAAAATCAAATTTAGGAGGAACAATATGGTAACGATTTACGGAAATAAAACGACATATGGTCAGAAAATCGGTATTCTGATGCTTGACACTCATTTTCCCCGGGTGCAAGGAGACATCGGGAATGCAAACAGTTTTCCGTTCCCCGTAGCGTATCGCATTGTACGGGAGGCAAATGCGGAAACGGTAGTCAATCAGCAGAATCCGGCTCTGATTGAACCCTTCTGTAAAGCAGCGCAAGAGTTGGAGGCGGAGGGTTGCAAATGCATCGTGACCAGCTGCGGTTTTATGGCTATTTTTCATAAGGAAATCGTTGCTTCTGTGAACATTCCGGTGATCTCCTCCAGTTTGCTTCAGGCACGGCTCGTCAGCTCAATGCTCGCTCCCGGTAAAAAAATTGGTATTATTACGGCAAAAGCGTCTGCGCTAGGCGAAAAGCATTTCAAGGGCGTAGACATCACTGATGTGGATAAAGTGGTTTACGGCATTGAATCGACTGATTTTGGTCAGACCTTCTTCAAAGATTATGATTTCATTGATTTGGATTTGGCTGAGGAAGAGATGGTCAAGGTTGCGAAGAAGATGCTTTCAGAGCATCCGGATGTCGGGGCTATTGTACTGGAGTGTACCAACATGCCTCCCTTCACAAGGGCGCTGCAGGAAGCAACCGGCCTGCCGGTCTTTGATGTGATCAACCTGATCCGTTACGTTCACGACGCAATTGTTTCTCCGGGTTACGCTGGATGTCTTTAAGATCTAAGGTTAGTTGGCCTGCACCTTGTAAGTTTTACAGGGTGCAGGCTGTTTTTATTGCAGATTTTTAATTCAAATCGAACCCTCGCTGAGGTCAATACACCCATCATGAGATAATGCACAACAATCATGGACTTGCAATATGATTCATAATATTATATTTTCGGAGTGATCAATGTCATTAAAGAAAATTCATCATAACAAAGCACCAGCCAACTTTTGAAGAAGGGAGGTGAAACAAAATGAATGATTTTTGGAATGTTATGGTTCCGGAATTGACGGTTTCTAACTTTAAGGAATCGCTGGACTTTTATACCAATGTGTTAGGCTTTGCGGTAAAATATCAGTGGGAGAATCCAAACTTTGCCTATCTCGAATATGAAAAGAAAGCACAGATCATGATCGAAGCATATCACGACGCTGGCTGGAATACCGATAAATTGGTCTATCCACTAGGCCGGGGGATCAATCTTCAGATCGAGGTGTGCCATGCAGAATCCATACGGAGCAGATTATTGGCGCGTGGCTATACACTCTATCAAGATCTCAAAACTTCTGAATATGTTGCCAATGATGTGATCCATCGGCAGAAGGAATTCCTGGTTCAAGATCCGGATGGTTATTTACTCAGGTTTTGTGAAATGGCGGAATAGAGGCTTTGTGCATCAGGAGCTTTAAAGGCAGCGGTCATAAATACGCAGCAGTAAAGGCAAAGTCACAGGGAGGAACGTGTCTTGAAGATCAGGAAATACGGTGTTGGAGATCGCGTGCTGGTGCTCGTTCACGGAGGACCGGGCGGTGCCGGAAGCCTTTCGTGCATGGCAAGGCAATATGCAGAGTATGGCAAAGGAAAGGTATGTATCCTTGAGCCTTGGCAAAGTGCCAAAACCATGTGGGGACAAGTTGAAGAATTGCATCAGCAAATCCTTTCCGCCACGAATAAAAAAGTATTTCTGCTAGGACATTCCTGGGGCGCATGGATCGTCGCGTTATATGCTTCAAAATATCCTGATTCCTTGGAATTTGTTGTCCTTATGAGTTCTGGTCCCTTTGATGACCAATATATCCCGGCCATCAAGGCGCGCAGAGAAAGGCTCCTGCATGGCAAACATCGTGAGGCCTTTGAAAGACTGACCGAAGAAATCAGTCATATGGATGCTGCGGATCAAAAAGAAAAATTTGCATTATTCGCCGCCATACCCCACGGGGATGACTATGATGTCTTTGAGGAAGAGGATGATTGCGTTCCGAATGGGGAAATCTATCAGAGTGTTTGGCCTGAAGGTGCAAAAATGCGGAGTGAAGGCCGATTGCTCGAAGAAGCTAAGAAAATACAATGTCCGATTTATATCATCCACGGGGAGGAGGATCCGCATCCAATTGAAGGTGTAACAGGACCCTTCGATGAAAAGGGCATTCAATACATCCTTTATACGATAGGTCGCTGCGGACACTCGCCATGGAAAGAAAGATATGGGAGAGATAAGCTGAGAGAATTCATTTTTGATCAGCTCATCGAACCTTTGAGGGATTTGGGCAAAAAGTGATCCAATACAAGAGTTTCGCCAAGATAAATCTTACACTTGAGTGGAAGGGAGCAGGTAAAAATGCTGACCCAAGAACCGACCCCTGAGATGGTTGAGGAATGGAAGAGAATCTGGAATAAATATGAAGCCAGATTAAAACCAAACAGAAAATCCGGGCAGGAACTGTTGGACTATTTAATTCAAAATTATGCCTTGAGTGAAATCCATGAGCAAGATGCGGCTGAAACGGTCTGCTCAAACGTTATGCTGAACAAGCCTTTTGCAGAAAAGCTGCCTGTCGGCACAGTGCCGCAGCCAAGGACCTTCTTCCTGGAAAACACAGGGAATGGCGAGGCTTTCTACAAAAAGGAGGATAGAGATCCAATGTCGCTATGGGGCAGAGATATCCCCAGGATTTTTATCGGAATCGATGTCGTATCAGGTTACTTCATGGTTGAGGGAAGCACCAGGCTTTGGGATGAATTGTGCGCTTTTCAAGGCCTTGACGAAATGGATCTGCGAAATCCCTATTGCGTTGCGCAATATATCGCATGTTTGAAGCGCTTTGGTCGGCTTGATCAACTGGACGAATAGATGGCGGTGCGTCATAGTTCCAAAATCAAACGGGTTGCATTTTGGAAACAGTATGGTACAATAGCCATAAAATAGGAGATTGGAGTTGGAAGGATGCGCAACTTTTCTTGCTGATCCATGAAGGCATCATAAAGCGTATGAAGCGGTAAAACCGCTGCTTTTGTTATGCCTGTGCAAGAAAGCTGCTTATTTCTTCAACTCACGCAATATTGCTGACTTCGCCTTGTTTGGATAGGCTTTGCTTTGCTGTATGATGGGCTGCAGAAACGTACTTTCTTGCAGCCCATATTTTATGTGCAGGAGGACAAAGCATGTCGCAGATCAACATTTCCAAGCTTACCTATGCCTATGATGGCAGTTACGATAACATTTTCGAAAATGTCAGTTTTCAGATCGATACAGACTGGAAGCTCGGCTTTACCGGAAGAAACGGCCGGGGAAAAACCACCTTTCTTAATCTGCTGCTCGGGAAATACGAGTATACCGGCAGCATCTCCGCTTCGGTCCGCTTTGAGTATTTCCCTTATGAGGTGAAGGATCAAAGCCTCAGCACATTGGGAATCATCGAAAGCATCCACCCTGATTATTTGCCTTGGGAGCTTCAGCGTGAATTGTCATTGCTGGAGCTGGATGTCGATGTTTTGGACCGCCCCTTTGAGACGCTTTCAAACGGAGAGCAGACCAAAGTGCTGCTGGCTGCTTTATTCCTTAAAGAAAACAGTTTTTTGCTGATTGACGAGCCGACAAACCACTTGGATATGAAAGGCCGTGAGCTTGTCAGCAGGTATCTGGACAGGAAGAAAGGTTTTATTCTGGTATCCCATGACAGGGCCTTTCTTGACCGCTGCATCGACCATGTCCTTTCGATCAACAAGACAAGCATTGAAATACAACAGGGGAACTTCTCCTCTTGGTTTGCAAATAAAGAACGGCAAGACAGCTTTGAGTATTCAGAAAACGAAAAACTGAAAAAAGAAGTCAAGCGATTGAAAGAGACCGCAAAAGAAAAGATGGCCTGGTCGGATCAAGCGGAACGTAAAAAAATCGGCATCGATCCGCTGAAGGTCGACAATAAAAAAGGATTTATGCCATTACAGGCCGCAAAATCAAAGAAAATGATGGGTAGAGCAAAGGTCATCGAAGCGCGGCAGTTAACCGCCATCGAAGAAAAATCAAAGCTTCTGAAAAACCTTGAGCTTTGTGAAGATTTGAAAATGTCGCAGCTTGAATTCCATACCAGCCGCTTGGTTTCCCTTGAAAAGGTTTCTATTACATACGGTGAAAAAGCGGTCTGCCGGAACGTATCCTTTGCAATTGAACGCGGCGACCGGATCGCCCTTTGCGGAAAAAATGGCTCGGGCAAATCCAGCATTCTGAAATTGATCTGTGGAGAGAACATTCCGTATACGGGAAAGCTTGAAATAGGCAGCCGGCTTAAGATTTCCTATGTTTCGCAGGATACAGCGTCAATCATGGGCGATTTATCCGATTATGCAGCGCAAAACGGCCTGGATGAGAGTCTGTTCAAGGCGGTATTGCGGCAGCTCGGTTTTTCCAGGACACAATTTGACAAAGACATAAGGGATTTCAGCGGTGGGCAAAAGAAGAAGGTTCTGATTGCAAAAAGCCTTTGCGAAAAGGCACATCTGCATATCTGGGACGAACCGCTCAATTATATCGACGTGATTTCCCGCATGCAGATCGAGGCTCTGCTGCTTGATTTTCAGCCGACGATTGTGTTTGTTGAGCATGATTGCGTGTTTTGCGAAAGGATCGCAACGAAGACCGTTCAATTGCAGAAGGGCTAGCCGGGCGTCCTTTGAAGGCGGGAAATGGGGAATTCCTAAAAGCCTAGCGGTTTGGTACAATAAAATGCAAATGAGTCCCAATTTTCCAGAATGAACCCCAAAAACTCAAAGGTATAATATTCGGATCGGAGAAACGGTCGATGAAAAAACAAGATTTGATCATCCGAATTGCATCGCCAGATGATGCAAGCGCATTGCGGAATATCTATGCGCCCTATGTGGAGCATACAGCAATATCATTTGAATACGACGTGCCTTCCGAGCAGGAATTTGCGGAACGCATCCGGCACACCCTGTTGAAATATCCCTATTTGGTGGCGGAGACCGGCGGAGAAATCGTCGGATATGCTTATGCGGGTTCTTTTAAGGAAAGGGCGGCTTACGACTGGGCCGTGGAAACCTCGATTTATGTTAAAATGAACAAGAAAAGAATGGGGATCGGCAGCAGATTGCATGAAGTCATGGAACATATCTTAAAAGAACAAAACCTATTGAATCTGAATGCCTGCATCGCTTGCCCTGAGGAAGATGATGAATATCTTACGAAGGACAGCATTCTTTTCCATGAAAAGCTGGGCTATCGGTTCGTGGGTAAATTCCGCCTATGCGGCTATAAATTCAACCGCTGGTATCACATGGTCTGGATGGAGAAGCACATCGGGCTCCACAAGACGAATCCGCCGGCCCCTAAAACCTTCCATGAGGTCCTAGAAAGGATCAAAGTTCGATATGGAATTTTTTAAGAATCGATTCAATGACCCTCGATGAATTGCAGCCGGGCGAGGAAGTCGGTCATATGGCGTCAATTAAACGTATCCGAATCGGATTGGAAAATCTTTGCAGAACCGATATAATATGAAAAGTGAAGGATAGACCCATATCCATGGGGCCATTATCCAATCGGATCTGGATGCCAGGGAGGAGAACAAGCATGCCGAAAGCCCGAAAAATGCTCAGTGACCGGGACGCTCCCTGTATCCAGGCTCTGATGAAACTCATCGAGACCCAGAGCAAGACGACCCTTGTGGTCTGGGCTGTGGATTATTCGGAAAAGATGCTCTTGCCGCTGTGGACCAAGGACCATCCGGTGGACCTGCGGCCGCAACGCGCCTTGGATGCCGCCCGGGCCTGGCTGGCGGGGGACATGAAGCTGCCCCAAGCGAAGGCTGCCATCCTTGGATGTCACGCGGCCGCCCGGGAAGCCGAAGGAGACCCTGTAGGGCAAGCCGCCGCCAGAGCCATCGGCCAATCGGCGTCGACAATCCATTCGGCAAGGCATTGTGTTGGACTGCCCTTATACGGGGCCTTGGCAGTGGCCTATGATACGCTGGGAACCCAGGCTGACTGGGAGAAGCTGCAGCAGTGTGCTGCGGAGGAATGCGGACGCATGTTTGATGCGCTGCAGGTTGTCGCGGAGGGGAAATGATCAAAAAAGTATTTGATTTATATGTCAATATTATTATTCTTGGGTTGCTTGCAATACCCATCGGGATTGCGGTTGGCATCATGACTGCGGTCTTTGGACGGACCTTGCTTTGGTTAACCGATGTGCGAGTGACCTATGCTTATCAACTGATTCCCTTCCTTGGTGTGATCGGGGCTCTGATGGCTTGGTGCACCAAGCGATTCGGCGGAAAGAGCAGCAAAGGAATGGCACTGATTTTCGAAGCGGGTCATCATATGACGGATGACATTCCGCTTCGATTGATTCCCTTCACGATCATTGGGACCTGGCTGACCCATTTGTTTGGCGGAAGTGCGGGGAGAGAGGGTGTGGCCATCCAGATCGGCGGCACTTTGGCGCATGGCATCGGTAAACACTTGCCAATGGAGGACAGCGGAAAGCTTCTGCTGATGACCGGGATGGCGGCGGGTTTTGCAGGGCTTTTTAGAACGCCGATTGCCGCAGCTTTCTTTGCGATTGAAATATTAACCGCAGGGATTTTGGAGCATCGGGTGATTTTCCCTTCCTTGGTGGCAGCCTTTACGGCAAGCTTTACCTCAGGCTATCTCGGGCTTGAAAAGTTTTCCGTTGCCTTATCCGATCAAATCACGTTATCATGGCCTCTTGTGTTTCAGCTTCTGACGATGGGCATTCTATTTGGAATCACCGGCGGACTGTTTTCCCTGTCGTTGTATAAAATCAAACAGTTTTTGGCCCAGCGGCTTCAAAACCCTGTTCTGCGTATGTTGATCATCGGACTTGTCGTCAGCGGGTTTTCGCTGCTTTGCTGGGGTGGACGATATTCAGGTCTCGGAACAAACCTCATCTCCATGAGTTTCGCAGGCGGTGTGTTGACTTGGGATTTTGCGCTGAAGTTTGTCTTCACGGCGGTGACGATCTCCGCGGGTTTTCAAGGCGGAGAAGTGACCCCGTTGTTTGCCATTGGTGCAACCCTTGGGGTGGTGCTTTCTTCGCACCTGGGCGTCCCGGCCGCTTTTGCAGCAGCTCTGGGTTATGCGGCTGTGTTTGGAAGCGCCACAAACACGTTGATCGCCCCGATGCTGATCGGCGCGGAAGTCTTTGGCTATGCCTATATGCCTTATTTTGCCGTGGTTTGCGCCATCGCTTATGTATGCAATGGCAATTTTTGTATCTATCCGCTTCAAAAAGGGCGCTGGATCGACAATATTTAACCGAGCTTGGTCTGTATACCCTCAGGAGGGTCTTTGGATGAGCGCGGGTCCATAGGGCCTCGGAGAGGATTCGAAGCCATACCGGTTCAGGTTCTCATAAAAAGAATAAGGTGCAATAAGAGCGGAAACAAGGAAAACTCGGATGTGAAGAAGGAGTTGGCAGAGAAATGGTAAACATCAAAACGAAAAAAGGATCACCTTCTATCGATGAATGGCTTAGAGAGGCAAAGGCAGATCCGTCTTCTTTAAAAGAAGGTATGTTTCTCGTCCACAATGGCGTTGTGCGTCAAACCCCCAAAGCCAAGGTGCGTCAAGGGATCGATAATGGCTCTGTGGTAAAAGGCATGTATTTTTCTTATGATGGTGCAAAGGTTGAGACAGCGATTGCAGAAACCTACAAGATGGAAGGCATCTTCCATATTCGTGTATGGTTGAACGAAGGAGAGCTGGAGGTTGGCGATGATATCATGTATGTTCTCATCGGCGGCGATATCAGACCCCATGTTATTAATGCCTTAGAGACATTGGTTGGTAAGATCAAAAACGAATGCGTTGTGGAAATTGAACAAATATAAAAAATCTATAGGAAGGGTCTATGGATGAACCAGGATTTATAGGACCTCGGCGAAGACTTGACGCAATAAAACCGGAGATATAATACTTTTGGGCTAGACCGAAGGCGAAAATAGACCGAAACACCTATTCAAAATCAATGCGGGGGCTTGCTACACTTGTTTTGAGAGAACCCATCAAAGGGACAGGCGTCCCGTGAGGAGATCAGAATATGAAAGCTGAAATGAAGCAAGCTCTGTCAACGCTCAATGATGCGGGAGACTTTGACGGCATGATTCGGCTGGCTTTGCCGGCTGCCGAGGAGAAACCAGCGGATATCAAAGCCCGCTATTGCCTGGCCATGGCTTACCTTGCAAAAGGTGATTGGACCGGCGGATTGAAGCATTTGCAGACCATCATCGATCAGTCCTCGAGGGATAACCGAGGAGACAAGCCCCATCGATTGTTTGTAAACCAGATCATCCTGCAATCTGTGGAGATTGCGGAAATGATGCTGCATGGCGGTGATTCCCTGGGAAAAAATACGCTGCAGATGGTCAAAGACGTTAAGAAGTACGGACAGAAATCCGGAGAAAAAGAATTAGAGCTCAACGCTGAAAAAATCTTGAGCCGGTGGATCCATAAAAACGCATTCGGCCAGCCGGTGGTGGCGTTCATTCCGGGTTCACCCATGATCCTGCAGGTTGAGCCGACCAATATCTGCAATTTGAATTGCACCATGTGCCCTCGCAGCAAGATGACCCGAAGCCTGGGCTATATGGAACCGGAACTTTTTGATGAAATGCTTGCCGGGTGGGAGAACAAAGTCATGGTCAAGCCCTTGCGGCATTGGATCTTCGGCACGACGATCCCGATGATGAAACGGGGCTCGATCAAACTCTTCTTTATGGGCGAGCCCCTGATCCATCCCAAGCTGGATGCGCTGATTGAAAGCGGAAACCGCGCAGGCTGCCAGGTCGGGATCCAGACCAATGGAACGGCCTTCATCCAGCAGGAAATTCGAGAGAAGGTTTTAGCGGCTAAGCCTTCAGTGATCGGTATTTCTCTGGACGGCATCCATGAAATGTCTTATGGAGCGGTCCGGAAGGGCGCCCGCTGGAAGGAAATCTGTGATGGACTTGAGGCGCTGCATCGAGAACGGCGGGAATCGGGTTTAGAAAAAAAAGTCTTGATCATCGTGTCTTCGATCCTTCCGGAGTGGGATCAAGCATCCCAGGAACGTGCCCGAAAATTCCTTGAGCCCATTCGGCCGTTTGTGGACCAAATCGGGTTTGTCCCCCTCAGCCGGGAACGGGATCCAGAGTTTTATGATGAAAATGGTGACATGGTGTCCTACGAAAAGGAGCGGATAGACGACGCAGTGAAACAACGACCTATGTGTACGGAGCCGTTGACCAAGCTCAACGTTCTGTGGGATGGAAGGATCACGCCCTGTTGTTACGATATCGACTGCGAAATGCCCTTGGGCCACGTCTATGAAGGAATCGATCAGGTTTGGCGATCCGGCAAAGTCAAAGCCCTCCAAGCCGCTCTGCTCGATCAAGACTACGAGAAGCATCCCTTGTGCACGGCATGCATGAGCGTTCACGCAGTGTTATAACGAAACGATATGGCATGGGAGGCGAAAGGCCTTGGCTACCGTTATGAGCCAAGGCCTTTTCCATGCGTTGCGAAACGACCGGTATGAGGTTTTCTGCCATCGCAGGCCAGTGGTGTGAAGGTAAACATGGATTCTATCTCTAGGAATATACAACAAAATGATGTTATAATACGGTTATAATAAAGTGGATGACCTGGAAATCTTTCTGGATGTGAAACCCCTTCAGCGGATCCCTTCCGGTGGCTGAGCCAATCATCGTCGCGAAAGGAGGAGAGTCCTATCGATTTCATATCCAATTGGGAACAGTGGGTGACGTGGTTTGTCTTAGGCGTCATATTGTTCTCTATGATAACAGGGAAGCTGAGATACGACCTGACGGCTTTTGGCGGCTTATTGCTGTTGGGCTTCCTTGGGATCCGAAGCCCGTCGCAGCTGTTTTCAGGTTTTTCTTCCCCTGCCCTGTTCACCATCGTTTCAGTTTTGGTCATGAGTGCGGGGATTGTTGAGTCAGGCCTTCTGGCGGGCTTGGGCAAGAAAATCGCCGCCAGGATCCACGACCCCGGGCAGCAAATCCTTGCGGTCTTTTTTTCAACCGGCATGATTTCTGCTTTTATGAACAATGTAGGCGCGGTGGGCATCATTCTCCCAACCGCTAAGCGAATGGCCACAAGGGCCAATGTACCGCAATATAAATTCGGGATCCCAATCGCTTATGCAGCGGTTCTCGGTGGATCCCTTACGCTGATCGGTACCGCCTCTAATCTGATCGTCTCGGCTTACCGGCAAAGCGCTTTTGGCCAGCCCTTCAGGATGTTTGACTTTGCGGCGCATGGCCTTTTCATGCTGATTTCGGGGCTTTTTGTGGTTTGGGTATGCCATGGTTCCAGCTGCCGATTAGCCGGCGGTGAAAATAGAGAAAATTCAGATCCCTTTAAGCATAAACCGCGGGACTTGGCAACTCAAGCAACTTCTCGCCATCCTAAAAAAAGCCTGCTTGTCCTTTTGACACTTCTGCCGGCGGTGATCCTTTCAGGCTTCGGTATCCTTCACCCATCGGTTGCCTTTGGGGCGATCAGCCTGGTTTGGCTTTCAATGGGCGTGTTCTCTTATAAATCCGCATTGGAGCACGTGAACTTTCCGATCATTCTTTTTTTAGGGAGCATGTTCAGCATTGCTTCGATCCTTGATGAAACCGGCGCCTTGAATGCCGCGGTCAACCTGTTAAGCCCTGTGTTGACCCAAATCCCGCCATTTCCCATGATCTTGGTTTTTCTTCTGGTGACCGCCCTCTTTGCAAACATCCTGGACAACTCCGTCGCGGCACTGCTAATGGCGCCCTTTGCGACGGCCTTATGGAAGTCGGGAGCCATCACCATCAATCCCGATGCGCTCCTGATGGCGGTTGCCGCCGGCGCCAGTCTCGGGTTGGTGGTTCCCTCTCATCAGGCGACCATGGTCGTTATGGAAAGCATGGAATTCCCTCGGAAAGCCTTTATTAAAACCGGCGCTGCAATCTGTACAGCAGCCGCATTGCTATCAGCCTGTGTGATTTGGATCGTATGGTGCTAAGCGGCGCAAACATGAAATCTGAGGAGGTATTGACGGATGGAATTCAAGCAGATTTACACACCGGGACTTGCCCATTGTTCTTATGTGATCGGAGGGAAAAATGCTTGTGTTGTTGTCGATCCGGCCCGAGAGGTTACCCAGTACATCAAAATTGCAGATTCCTATGGACTTCCGATCAAGGGCATCGTTGAGACCCATTTGCATGCCGATTTTGTGTCAGGGCATGCTGAGCTTAGGGAATTGACCGGGGCAACCATCTATATCACGAAAAAAGCAAATGCGGAATTCGAACATTATGCGGTTGAGGATGAGGAAATGATCGAAATCGACACGCTCCTTTTCCAGATGCTGGATACGCCCGGCCATACACCGGAATGCTCGACTTATCTCGTGTCGGATCTCGAGCGGGGGATTGAACCTGCCGTGGCGTTTACCGGGGATACGCTGCTGGTGGGCGATGCGGGGCGGCCAGACCTTTTTCCGGACATCAAGGAAGAACTGGCATCCAAGCTGTATCATAGCCTCCGCAGATTTGAAGCGCTTGGAGACAATATTGAGCTGTATCCGGCCCATGGTGCCGGATCCTTATGCGGCAAGGCCCTTTCTTCAAAGCTCTCCTCGACCATCGGTACAGAAAAAATCCATAATTCCGCCATGCAAAAGCATCCCGAAGAGGCCTTTATCCGGAGCTTCATTGAGGACATGCCGGAAGCGCCAGATCATTTTTCGCGGTGCTCGGAAATCAACCGAAAGGGCGCGCCGGCCATTTCAAAACTCGACAAACCGATGGCTTTATCGCCCGATGAATTTTATAAGCTGAGTCGATCCGGGCATCTCGTGGTGGACACCCGTGACCAGCTCGCTTTTGGCGCGGCGCATATTCCCGGGGCTTACGGCTTGAGTCTGAAGGGCAATTTTGCAACGTTTTCCGGTTGGGTCTTGCCCCCGGACCAGCCGATCCTCTTGGTTCTGGAAGACAAGAACGATTTGCCGGTGGTTTTGAAAGCCCTTTACAGCGTGGGCCTTGATCAGGTTGCGGGATACCTTGAAGGCGGGATGGCCGCCTATGCCGCCAGTGGTCTCGAAACGGCCCGGCTTGAAAGCATCTCCGTCACTGAAGCCAGGAAACGGTATGCAAAAGGCGAGATCCTGCTTGTGGACACCCGCTTGAAAAGCGAATGGGATCAAGGACACATAGAGTGTTCTTATCATATTCCGGCCCCCGATGTCCGAAAAATGCACCCGCTTCTAAAGGGGGATCTTCCGGTGGCCTTTATCTGCAACTCAGGCAACCGGTCCTTGCTGGCCGCCAGTCTGATGCTTAATTTAAGCGGTCAGAAAGAGGTGCTCAACGTCATCGGCGGTACCACCGCCTGGATCAGACTGGGTTACAAGACGGTTAAGGGAGGAGAGGATCATTGTGAAATACCTGTTCGTTGATCTTTGGCCTTGGTGGCTGGGAGGCATTGCCATCGGGGTCCTGGTCCCTCTGATGTATTATTTTTTGAACACGGCCTTGGGTGTATCCACAGGGTATGGCAACTTTGTGAAAATTATTATGCCGGCTTCAAAGCTGAGATGGTTGAATTCGAATCCATACAAAGACAAATACAACTGGCGGTTTGTCTTTATTCTTGGGATGATCGTCGGCGGCTTTCTATCCGCCCGTTCATCCGGGATGCCTTGGCTGTCGGATTCCATGGGGATCTTTACAGACACCTTAAAGTGGTCCTTGGTTCCCAATATCCTTTGGTTTTTTGCAGGGGGGACTCTGCTGGGCTTGGGCGCGCGTCTGGCCAATGGCTGCACCTCGGGCCACAGCATTCATGGCTTGGCCACCCTGCAGAAGTCAAGCTTGGTTGCCACGGTGTTTTTCCTGATTTTTGGCGTCTTAACGACCTATTGGATCAGGGTTTTCCTGTTTGGAGGTGCTTGACATGAAAAACCGGATGGGGTATCTTCTGACTGGGATTTTCTTTGGATTTGTTCTGAGCCGTACCGGAGCTTCCGACTATAATTACATTTATTGGATGTTTTCGGGGGTCGATCTCAAGCTGGCCTTGCTGATGGGAACCGCAATCGTGGTCGGGGCCATTGGCATGATGATTCTGAAAGCGCTGGGCAACAAGGACATCCACGGCCAAGAGATTGAAATCAACCGAAAGCCTCTCAACCGAAACACGGTAATCGGAGGGATGCTGTTCGGCGTCGGCTGGGCAGTGTCGGGGGCGTGTCCCGGTACCGTATTGGCCCAGATCGGCGAAGGAAAAATCCTGGGGCTGTTTACCTTTCTGGGGATGGTTTTCGGCACCTACCTCTATGCCTTAATGGCGGAGAAGAATCCTGAGCTTTAGGATGTTCTGCCGGAGGACCCTATGAGGGGCCGGCAGCCATGCCGGAAAACAATATAACTTCGGAGGCGTTCCCATGGAAAAACCAATGCTGAAAAAACTCATTGAGGTTGCCGCGGGAAAGATGCCCGCCGATACGGTCATCAGGAACTGCAAGGTCACCGATGTCTTCAATTCCGAAATCATCGAAGGGGACATTGCCCTTTGTGATGGCTTGATCGCGGGGATCGGAAGCTACGAGGGGCTTCATGAAATCCATGCAGATGGTCTCTATGCGGCGCCCGGCCTTATCGACAGTCATATCCACATCGAATCGTCCTTCTTAAGTCCTGAGGAATTCGCGCGGCTGGCGGTCCCCCGCGGCACAACCACCCTTATCGCCGATCCCCATGAAATCGCCAACGTGTGCGGACTCAAAGGTCTGAATTATATGATCGAAGCATCCAAAAAGACGGTGCTTGATATTCAGTGGATGCTTCCCTCCTGTGTGCCGGCGACGCTCTTCGAACATGCGGGCGCTGAGATCGACGCGGCGGCTATGGCTGAGCCTTTGGCCCGCGGGGAGATTCTTGGGCTTGGAGAATTCATGGACTTCCCCGGTGTGGTCGGCGCTCGTGACGATTGTCTGGACAAGCTTCTTGCGGCAAAGCTTCAAGGGAAAGTCATCGACGGGCACAGCCCGGGGATCCAAGACAAAGCGCTGAATGCGTATGCCGCAGCCAGGATCCGGACGGACCATGAGTGCTCGACGGTGGAGGAAATGCTGGATAGGATCTCCAGAGGCATGTATGTTTTGCTGCGGCAGGGCTCGGCCTGCCGAAACCTCAGGGAATTGCTCAAAGGGGTAACCAGCAGGAACAGCCGACGCTGTCTGCTCTGCACCGATGACTGCCAGCCCAGAACATTGATGGCAGACGGCCATATGGACCATCATTTGCGCCTATGTGTTGAGGAAGGGCTCGATCCCTTGACCGCCCTTCAGATGGCGAGCCTGAATGCGGCCGAGTGCTACGGACTTCAAGACCGGGGCGCCATCGCGCCGGGCTTAAGGGCGGACATTGTTCTCTTTGACAATTTAAAGGATTTCAATGCCCAGAGGGTGTGGATCGGCGGCTGTGAGGCGGCTTCCGCGGGAAAATACATCCTGCCGGTCCATCCCTATGATCCCTCGGAAACGAAGGGGAGCTTTCACGTCAAGGACTTTACCGTCGAAAAGCTGCGCCTGCCTATTGCCTCGGACCGGGCCCATGTGATCAGGATCATACCCGGCGGCGTTGTGACGGCCAAGGAGACCGCGGATATCCAACGGGACCACAAGGGGGATTTTGTTCGTGATCCCACGAAGGACATCGTTAAAATCGCGGTGGTGGAACGCCATCAGAATACCGGCAACGTTGCAGTCGCCCTGCTGGCGGGGTATGGCATTCGAAAAGGTGCGGTGGCGCTTTCCATTGCCCATGATTCTCACAACATCATGGCCGTCGGCGTCGATGATGAGGATATGGCCTTTGCGGTGCGGGCCTTGATCCGGCAAGGCGGCGGGATCGTTCTCGCGGAAGGCCGGCGAATCGTGGAAAGCATGCCGCTGCCGATCGCCGGTCTGATGAGCGATCAAAGCGGGGAATGGGTCGACAAAAAGCTGACGCAAATCCATCAGGCTGCCCACGATGTGCTGGGGGTCAGCCGGGATGTGGAGCCGATGATGACCCTGTGCTTTATGGCCTTGCCGGTCATTCCTGAAATCAAATTGACCGATATGGGGTTGTTTGATGTTGCGAAGTTTGAATTTATTCCCATTGAAGCATAGGGGATGGCTATGAAAAAGCGAGCCGTTTGTCAACGCGCAAACGGCTCGCTTTTTGTTCGGGATGATGGGGCGATGCTGCATTAGATACAAGTCCATCCCCCGTCGCAGGGGATGATCGCTCCGGTTACATAGGCCGATTCATCGGCAGCCAGATAAACGATCGTGCTGTCAAGCTCGCCGTCTGTGCCTGGTCTGCCCATCGGTGTGGAGCGTTGAATAAAGGCGCCCATCGCTGTCAGCATCTCAGCGTTGACGGCTTCAGAGGGGAAAAAGCCGGGACAGATCGCATTCACTGTGACGCCTTTTAAGGCCCATTCGGCAGCTGCTGCACGCGTGAAATTCACAATTCCGCCCTTGGCGGCGTGATAAGCAGCCACTGGCACATCCCGGTTCCCAACCATGCCGAAAATGGATGCGATGTTGATGATCCTGCCATAGCCGTTTTTAAGCATTTCTTTACCAAATTCACGGGTGCATCGAAAGACAGCGGTCAGATTTAGGTCGATTTGTTTTTGCCATGCGTCATCGTCCAGAAGCTCCAGCGGTGCGGAAGCGCCGCCGCCTGCGTTATTAACCAGGATGTCGACCTTGCCGAATTCTTGGATGACCAGGGCGACCGCATTCTGAATGTCTTCTTGGCGAGTCACATCACACTGCGAAGGCAAGCACTTCACACCAAGTGCCCGAAGCTCTTCCGCAACCGCCTCAAGCTTCTCTTTACGCCTTGCAAGAAGCACCACATCAGCGCCTTGCTTTGCCAATGCCAGGGCGAACTGCCTGCCTAGACCCCCGGAGGCACCGGTTACAACTGCGATTCTGCCGGACAAATCAAACATATCCTCACCTCTTTCCACGAATTATGGTCTAAATTGCCGGCTGGAATATGGGCGGCATTTTAAACGGATTTTACCTTGCCGACAAATTCCTTGGCGCCTTTGGCTAAAAGTGAAAAGGCGCTGGTCAGGAGAATTTGGACACCGCGGCTCAAATATTTTTCAGGCGTTTCCCCCGCCCTTAAGACGGAGCCAAAAGCCTTCCCGGATCCGAACCCCAGATCCAAAGCCTTCTGAAAGGCAGCTTCGACCTCGGGGTGGCCGGTTTGTCCTGGATATCCCATATCCTGTGACAAATCTCCCGCGCCCATGATCACCCCATCCAGATCGGCCACGCTAAGGATTTCCTGGATGTTTTCAATGGCTTCCCGGCTTTCAATGATGGCAAAAACCATGGTTTCCCGATTGGCCTCCGCCACATATTCCGTCATAGGCCTGCCCATTCCGTAATCCGCGGCCCGGACAGAGGTCAAGCCGCGTTCCCCCCGGGGATAATACTTAACGGCGCGAACGACCCGTTCTGCTTCCTCGCGATTTCTCACACCGGGCATGATGACACCCATGGCGCCAACATCCATATAACGAAGAACGATTTCAGGAGAATTTTGGGGCACCCGGACCAAGGGGACGATGCCCCGCGCTTCTGCCGCCAGGACTAAAATTTCGCAGTCCTTTTCGCTTAAGGGTCCTTGTTCCGCATCAATAAACACAAAATCAAAGCCAGCCAGGGCACTGATCTCCACCAGTGCAGGCAGCGCTGCAGAGATCATGCAGCCTGTGACAGATCCCCCTTTTTTAATTTTTTCTTTTAAAGCGTTCACGTACAAGCGACGACACTCCCATTCACATGATGTATTTTCTTCTATTTTATCGGCTGGCAAGGCCCATGAAAAGGAAAAATATTGACCGGAAGTATGAAATATTTGTTTTGTTCCGGATCCGGACCCGTTATAATGGCTTCATAAAAGAAGCGAAGAAGACATTAAAGGGGATTCTGAAAATGTGTAAACCATGTTTTGTGTCTTGGAGCGGGGGAAAGGATTCATGCCTTGCATTGTACAAAGCCAAGGAACAAGGCTTTGCGCCTCAAAAATTGCTGACCATGTTCAGTCTGGAAAATGACATCAGTTCAGCGCACCGGCTCAAGGAGTCGGTGATCAAAGCGCAGGCTTTGGCCCTTGGCATGGATCATGTCACGGGCAGGGCCCGGTTTGAAGACTATGAAAAAATATTTATTGAGAATCTGATCGAATTTAAAAAACAAGGCATCGGCTATGGGGTTTTCGGGGACATCGACTTGGAAGAACACAGGCAGTGGGAAGAGAATGTTTGCCGAAAGGCTTCCATGACGGCGGTTCTGCCCCTTTGGCAGCGCGACCGGGAAGATATTGTGCTGGAATTTTTGGAGCTGGGGTTCAAGGCCAAGATCATTGTTGTGAACACAGCCCAAATGGACATGCGGTTTTTGGGACAGGATTTGAGCGTGCTGCTTTTGAAAGAAATTGAAGCCCAGGGCGCCGATGTTTGCGGTGAAAATGGAGAATATCATACCGTGGTCTATGATGGACCGACGTTCAGAAAGCCTGTGGATTTACAATTCGGACACCGGATCATCCCGGTGGGTGAAACCTGGGCTCAAATCGAGGTGGATGCACAGAATCGTTGATCACAGCAGAAATTTGGTAAAATATTGGGACAGGCCACCCCGGTCTGTCGCCTCATCCCGGACCACCGCCGCCGCTGATCGGCGGTTTTTCTTTTTTAATATATACAATTTGCCGGATCCTAATCCGCGCGATGGTCAAAATATTCATATTTTGAAAGGGAATATTGATAGAACCAAACCCTTCCGAAAGGTTAAATTATAATTGAGGTGATGAACCATGACAAATAGCAGACCAAGTCTAATAGAGGAGAACATCAAATGCTCCTGCAAAGGGAACAATCTTGACAAGCTGCTGCAGCCCAATATCCTGATGATTCTTGCGAGGCAGAATTTACATGGCTATATGGTGATCCAGGAATTGGAGCGCCGAAATTTGTTCAACGATGAAAAAGCAGACAATGCCGGGGTGTACCGTGCCCTGAAAACCTTGGAAGATCGGGAAATGGTGCGTTTTGAATGGGTCCTGGACGAGACGGGACCTGCCAAAAAGAATTATTTCATTACCGATAAAGGTTTTGAGTGTTTGGGACATTGGATTGAAACGCTGGAAGGTTATAAAAAAATGATTGAAAAAATCATTAAAGAAGCAAAGAAAGTCTTGAAGGAGGACGCACCGGGTGAATGAGATAAGAGCCATTGAAAAAGCAAAACGAAGTGCATTGGAGGGTGAGCTTCTTGACCGGGAAAGCATTATTGCCCTGCTTCAGATCGATCCTGAATCGTTAGCCTGCGACACTCTTGGCAAGGCGGCTCGCGAGGTGGCTTCAATCGTTTGTAAAGACAGAGCCTATCTTTGGGGTGCTATCGGCTTGGATTACAGGGCTTGCCCAATGAATTGCGATTACTGTTCGTTAGGGGAAAAATGGGGTATCGTCAAAGGGGAAGGGGAACTTACTGAGGATGAAGTGATGGAGCTTGTGAAGCAGTATGCCGATTGCGGCGTACGCTGGATCGTTTTGCGGACCACCCAATTCTACAGTCTGGACAAGCTGATTGAGATGGCAGGCAGAATCAGAAAGAAAGTGCCTGGGGACTATGAGCTCGGTTTGAATGTGGGCGAATTCGATCTGGGGATCGCCAAACGGATCGAGGTCGTCGGTTTGAAATTCATCTACCATACCTTGAGACTGCGGGAAGGCATCCATACAAGGTTTGATCCTGCAGACCGGATCGCAACCCTGGAAAGCATCAGCAATTCTTCCCTTAATCTGGTTTCTCTCGTTGAACCGCTTGGTGTTGAACATACGAATGAAGAGATTGCGGACTCGTTTCTCAACGCGATGAAATTCGGCGCAACGGTGACCGGCTGCATGGAAAGGATCCCGGTGGCAGGAACGCCTCTCGGTCAGCTGCCGGCCATTTCGGAGAGGCGGCTGGCTCAAGTCATCGCGGTCACGCGCCTTGCCGCAGGCTT
>ENA-OSEO01001508-OSEO01001508.1-sediment-metagenome-genome-assembly--contig:-NODE-1508-length-41584-cov-5.691715_pt1 | contig 41584 bp, 39 predicted proteins | sample MGYA00237883_ERZ534232 | MGnify/ENA metagenome assembly ERZ534232 | reverse complement strand
AGATCTTGCTCAAAACGATAAGAAAAGGTGATTATGGCACCCGACAAGTCTTTCATCAAGGTTTCAGAAGAGTCTCTCTCATCCCATACTGATGACCCTTTCATTAATTTCCTGCACGCGATCATCCGACTGGCGGTTAGAGTTCTGGCCGTGTTGATGATATTCGTTATCATCTGGGGGATCTGGGATGTTGTCTACGTTCTATATAAGCAACTCCGTGAACCACCGTTCCTGCTGCTAAACATCAGCGACATCCTTAATACCTTTGGAGCTTTCATGGCGGTGCTGATAGCGATTGAGATATTTATGAACATCTCACTTTACCTGCGAAAAGACATCATACACGTCAAACTGGTAGTAGCGACTGCTCTGATGGCTGTCGCTAGAAAGGTTATTATCTTTGACTTCAACACACTGCCGGCACAATATGTATGGGCAACAGCCGGAGTCGTTCTCGCTCTGGGCATCACCTACTATCTGTTAACCAAAGAGGGTGAGACGGTCACCTGCCAACCCGCGATTTATCATACCAGACCTGCACAAGAGGAACGGCCCCAACCCGAAAATGGCACTCCACAGGATGCTTCTTAGCCATCGGTAGTATTTTGATTTACTTATATTTTTACGATTTTCTTACGGTTTTTATGGACAACCATGCCGTTTTTCCCTTATATATTAACAGGTTTGATTATATTTTACTTTATTTGATAACTTCAGCCCTTGATTAAGGGTGGGCGGGTGGCTGGGGGGATATCAAAGAAAGGGGGTAGATGCCATGTGTAATTGGACATTTTGCAAGTACCTGGGTCTCGTTTCACTGTTTTACATTTGCGGCGCGGTCGTAGCGCTTGGCAGCGTTGCCGTAGCCAAGTTGAGCCTCTAACAAGGAGCAGGTCATGTCAGACAGTCACGAAGACCAACAACCCGTCCGTGATAGCTGAAGTTCTTCCGATCTTCGCTATCACGGAACCTTCCCGCCAATCTTCAGCGATCCGCATCTCCCCATCCAAAACTCAGTGCTACGACAAGCCGTAAGAGCACCTGCAAGAAGACACTAAAGTCATTTGCAAAATGCACAAGTTTGGTTACCTTAGTAATGCACATCGTGTCGGTGGAAATACCGTGTCCTGCCGAAAGCCTTAAGTTCCGTGCTTTCTCCAATTATTGCGGCGACCACCGTAGTCACTGAAGGAAATACAGCAAAGGAATTCTGGTAATGCCCACCAAACTTCGGCTTTTGGATGTCTTCGAGGGAAAAGGTAATCTCAAGATCGTGCTGGCAACGAGCGTATTCTTGTTTCTCGCCATTGAGCTGCTGATTTTCATTGCAGCATCAGCTTCTTCCGGCGACCGCTCTTTTGTGGAGGTCAAGAACAATAGCGGCCAGGTAGTTTACCGCACTCCCGGCAACACCGTGGGTCACATTCACCGGCCCTATTTTGAAAGACATCACGGATCGTTGGAAAATTATGACGTCGAGGTGACCACCGTGCACAAACCTTTTCCCGTAAGAGAGTGGGTAGTCGCATCGATCGGCATTCCAGTCGGCTTGATTCTGCTCGTTTCCTTCCTGATAAAAGTCTACCTGTCTTTGATCTACGGCGAGGAAACGGCGGGTGAAGCCAATTCCAGGTTGTATGAAGGCAGGAAACAGTCCTTGCTCTCCTGGTCGCAACTGATGAGCAGTGTGTCCGTGTACACGGTTGGAGCACTCATCTTGCTCCTGGTTTTGTTGTTGTGGCTGGTGCCAAATTTTTTCTGGAATCTGGTGTCTTACAGCATGACCGGCATCCAGGAGCACAAGGGGATTTTTTTCGGAGTGCTGATCGGTCTGGCTTTGTTTGTCAGCTGGATAGCCTTTCTCCGCTACAAGCTTTCTAAAAAGATGATGGAAAATCAACTCACTTTGGAGAAGTATCGCATAGATAAGCAATTTCAGCTTGAAGCGCAAGTGCACGAACAACTGCCGCCGCAAGAGGAGAGGAAGCATCTGGGGTCCTGATAGCGGGCTGCAGCGGGAAAAGAGCCAATTTTATGAGGAGCCTTCGTCCGGTTTATCTTGCCTGCCGTTGTCTGCCCTTTCCTTCGGGTAGCTCCCGAGATCCAGACGGCATCGGTCATACCGGTCGCAAAGTTGATCGATGACGGAGTTTTCCCACAGGGGGGCACGTACGATATAGGCGGAGCGACCGATCATGTGAGCGGCAACCGGAGCCGTCACCACCACAAAGATGATGGTCGCGACAGCTCGACTGCTCACCCCGAACCGGCCGAAATTGACAGCCAACGCAAGCAGTATGAAGCCTACACCGAGGGTGGAGGCTTTGGTCGCGCAGGACATGCGCATGAAAAGATCGGGCATGCGCAAAATACCCAGGCCGGCAATGAACATGAATATGCTGCCAATGATTAGAAAAACTGCACTGATTGTCTCTTGCATAATGCCGTCCCCGATTTACAGAGTGTTTCGGTCTTGCCCCGATTGTTCTTTTGCCAGTTCCTCGGCCTGACCTCTTTTAGCAACATAATAGGCAAAGGCGATGACTCCCAAAAAAGAAACAAGAGCGAGTACGGTGGCCACATCCAGGAAAACCGGCGCTTGCGTCGCAATGGCATAAACGGCTATGGCGCCTATCCCTATGGTCGACATCAGGTCAAGTGCCACCACCCGGTCAGGAAGATCGGGACCGATCACCAGTCGTATAAAAGTGAGGACAACCGTGATGCTGAGGAGCGGGATTGCAATGAACAGGGACAACTGTTGCAGACTCATACAAATATCTCCCGTATGCGACGTTCGAATCCATCTTTGATTTGACGTCGAAATTCGTCCACATCACCGATATACATGGAATGAACATAGAGCACCGCCCGGTCCGACGACACATCCAGACTGAGAGTTCCAGGCGTGAGCGTTATGAGATTGGCGAGCAGAGTAATCTCGAGATCCGTTTTGACATCCAGGGGAACCGCCACCACACCGGGGCGCATGTGCCAGCGAGGAGAGATAACTTCGTAGGCCACCCGCAGATTGGCTTTGATCAATTCCCACAGGAAAAAGCACAATAAGGCGATCGTTTTTGGTACCTTGGAAAAATAACCGGCAGGATCGGCTTCCACCTGAGCCAACCACAAGATGAGGTACGCCACTGAAAATCCGATGATAAAATTCGAAATCAAAAATTGCCCGGTGAGTGCCACCCATGCCATTGCCAGCAAAAGATTCAGCAACAGTGTCTTCATACCGATTTCCCCAATACCGTTTTAATATAGCCGGTGGGATCCAGCAGTTGCTCGGCGGACCGTCTGGCAAAATCAAACAATGGTTCAGGAAGAAAACCGATCAGAGCCGTCAACGAAGCCAGTACTGCCACCGGAATAACATACAACAGCCAGCAATTGAACGATGGCGCCGGCAATGATGCCGTCACCATATCCGGCGCCTTCTTCCAGAAAGCCTCGGACCAGACGATTGCCATGGAGTAAAGCGTCAGCAAACCAACGATGAGCGCCACGGCGACGATCAGATACGCACCCCGATCGAGGCCGGCTTTAACCAATATAAACTTTCCCCAAAATCCCGAGAGCGGCGGTATGCCGGCAAGGGACAGAGCCGGTACTAGAAACAGAATGGACAGGAGCGGTTGGGCAGCATAAAGGCCGCCCAGTTTTGACAATTTGTAGGTGCCCCCGAGTCGGTGGACGATTCCTCCTACCAGAAACAAGCAGGTTTTCACGATGATGTCGTGGATGGTATAAAACACCGTGCCGGCAACGGCCAGAGGGGTAAACAGTCCCAGACCCATGATCATGTAGCCGATATGGCTGACCAGGTTGAAAGAGAGGATGCGCCTCAAATCATTTTGCACCAATGCGCCCATTATGCCGGTTATCATGGTCAATCCCGCAGCGGCCAGAAGCAACTGATGGATCAGTTCCGAATTCTGTGCAAACAGCAGGGTGAAAACTCGCACCAGGGAATAGACCCCGACTTTGGTGAGCAGCCCTGCAAATATTGCAGATACGGGAGCCGGCGGCGTGTGATAGGAGGCAGGCAGCCAGAAAAAAAGCGGGAAAATCGCCGCCTTGATCCCGAATGCCAGCAAGAACAGAATGGAGACCGTAGTCAGCATTTCCTTTCGATCGACGCTTTTCAGCTGCACAGCCAGGTCGGCCATATTCAGTGACCCAACCATGCCGTAAAGAATGGCGATGGCGGTTAAAAACAGGGCTGAAGAAACAAGGTTGATGGTCACATACTTGATGGCCCCTTCCAGTTGAGCCTTCTCACCGCCAAGCTGCAGCAGGACAAAAGAGGAAATCAGCAGAACTTCAAACCAAACGTAAAGGTTGAAAATATCGCCCGTCAGAAATGCACCGCACACCCCCATCAGAAGGAAATGCATGAGCGAATGGAAACCGAAAGACTCGCGCTCGGGGTCGATTGCGGCCAGCGAGAAGGTCACCACAACCAGCCCTGTTAACCCGGTGAGAACCACCATCGACGCACTGAACAGATCGGCCACTATGGTGATGCCGAAAGGCGCCGGCCAGTTGCCGACTTGGCTGGCCTGAATGCCGTCCAGCCAGACTAGAGAAAAGAGGGCCAGCGAGCAGCCAAACAGTGCACAAGCACCCGTTATGCTCGCGATTCGCTGAAGACCGCGATTGCTCCAGGCCAACAGAGAGGATATCGCCGTCAAAAAAGGGACCAGGATTGGAAGTATCAGGAAGAGATTCATTCTTGATCCCGGACTTCAGTCAAAGCTGTCAGTGGCCTGCATTTCATCCAGATCGTCTGTACCGACGGTTTCATGGGAGCGCCAGATCAAGACGATTGCAAACGCCGAAACCCCAAAGCCGATGACTATGGCCGTTAGAATCAGTGCTTCCGGGACCGGGTCGGCAAACTGTCCGACCAGATGGGTTTTGCCATGATCGATGATCGGGGGAGCGCCGCGCACCAATCTGCCTATGGTAAAAATTAACAGGTTGGCCGCATGCCCCAACAATGCCAATCCGATGATCAGCTTGACAATGCTGCGACGCATCATCAAATAGATTGCAGCAGCATACAGGCCGCCTATGACAAATGCTAAAGCGACTTCCACTTCACTCCTCCGAGAGCGAATAAATAATGGTCAAAACGACTCCGAGGACCACCAGGTAAACAGCCAGGTCGAAAACTGCAGGCGTTCCAATTTTTCCTAAAACCACTACTCCGTCTCGGCTCCAAAGCCCCGTCATGAAAGGAAGCCCGACAAGCAAAGACAGGCAGCCGCTGACGGCGGCCATCAGCAGTCCGGCTGCCATGAACACTCGCGGATTGACTCGCAGCACCCGTTTGGCGGCCTCCACGCCGTGTGCAAGACAGTATAACGCAAAGGCGGAGGCTCCAACCAGACCGCCGACAAAACCGCCGCCCGGCAAATTATGGCCGCGGAGCAAAAGATAGACCGATAGCAGCAGCAAAAGCGGCAACAGGTAGCGGGTCGCCGCGGATAGGATCAGCGAGCTCATTGCGTCTCCTCGGGCTTATTCTTGCTGTATAGAAAAAGCTTCAGCAATGAAAAGACGCCAATTGCGGCGATCGAAAGCACCGTGATTTCTCCCATGGTATCAAGACCACGAAAGTCCACCAGAATTACATTCACCACATTGAGCCCTTTTGCATCGGGGTAGCTGTGTTCGGCAAAAAAAGGCGACAACCGGGCTTCTCTGGACAAAGCAGTAACGGTGAGCACCAAAACGGTCATCAACCCGCCAAACGTCAAGGCCGGCAGCGCATCTCGGATACGCTCGGAGGTTTTGGAATAGCGCTCTATTTCGGGCAGTCGAAAGAGCACCAGCGCCAGCAGCACAACACTCAGAGATTCAATGGCAAACTGGGTCATCGCCAGATCCGGTGCACTGAAGAAAAGAAAGCACAGTGCCACCCCATAGCCGACTACTCCCAGCGATACAACCGCGGTGATAAGCGTTTTCGCGCGCACCACCAGGATGGTGGCAGCCAGTATCACGACTGTCAGCACGAATTCGTGAACCCGCACATCCGACCAGCGGGAAAGATCCAGAGATAAGGATTGAGGGAACAAGGAGCCCCCGATCAAACCGATGGCGGTTATGATGATAATGAGCAGATAAAAATGCAGGTGCCCGCTCTGCAAAAAGCCGGTCGTTGCTCGAGCTACAGCAGAAATTCCGGTCAAAAGCCACTCATACCAACGGGCCGGCCCCAGCCTGGCGGAATAGTCCAGGGAACCACAAACGCTTCGAAACGAATCCCACCTGGAGTAAACAAAGATTCCGGCCGCAAAAGCAAACCCGGTGAGCAGCAGGCTGTAATGGAAACCGTGCCACAGAGCCAGCTCCGCCTCAACCGGCCGGAGCTGAATAGCAGCGGCAGCAGGAGCCACCAGCCAAGCGTCCACAAGAGCCGGTCTTATTCCGATTATGAGTCCCGATCCGGCAAGCAGTGCGGGGCCAAGCCAAAGGCTCAGCTCCGGCTGATGAGGCTTTCCGGGAAAATCTCCCAGCCTCCCGAAAAACGGACGATATGCGACGACCCCTGCAACGGTGACAAAAGAGATGCTCGTCAGCAGCATTGCACCCAAAAACAGGGTGTTTGAGGGTTCAGTGAGTATCGCTTTATAGACAAGCTCTTTACCAACAAAACCCAAATGGGGCGGCACGCCGGCGCTCGACAACGCGGCGATCAGGCAGGCAATGGCCATGATCGGCATGCTCCGGTAGAGACCACCCAGTCGGGTGACGTCACGGGTGCCGGTTGCGTGGTCAATCACACCCGCTACCAAAAACAGTGCCCCCTTATACAGGGCATGAGCCAGCAGAAACACAAGGCACGCTTGAATGGCAATGGGCCCGCCAATTCCGAGCAGCATGATCAACATTCCAAGGGCGCTGATAGTGGTGTAGGCGAGTATGCGCTTTATATCCGTATGTAGAAGGGCCAGATAGGCACCCGTTAACATCGTGACAGCGCCAAAAGGCGTCACTATAGCTGTCCAAATCGCAGTACCGCTCAACACCGGGCTTAGTCGCGCCAACAGATAAATGCCTGCTTTCACCATGGTTGCCGAATGAAGATAGGTGCTCACCGGCGCAGGCGCTTCCATGGCACTGGGAAGCCAGAAATGGAAAGGCACCTGAGCCGACTTTGTGAAGCCACCGGCAAGAACCAGCACCAAAACAGGGAGGTATAGAGTGTGCGAGCGGATTGCATCACCCATGAACAACAACTCGGAAATTTCCAGGGTCGCACCGATATTGCCCATCAAAACAAATCCGGCCAACAGTGCCACGCCCCCTAAGCCTGTCACCAAAAGCGCCTGCAGTGCCGCGTTTCTGGCCGCTGCCCGGTGGTGATCGAAGCCGATGAGAAAATACGAGCTGAGGCTGGTCAGCTCCCAAAAAACAAACAGGAGGATAGCGTTGTTCGCCAGCACCAGTCCCAGCATCGAAGCCATGAAGGCCAGCATATAGCTGAAGAAAATCCCCTGTTCCGGGTGCCCGGCCAGGTAACTTCCCGAATAAATGATCACCAATGCACCCATACCGGAAATCAATAAAGCGAACAGAAGGCTCAGGCCGTCGACATGAAACGTGAGATTGATTCCGAGGGATGGAAGCCACGCATAGGAAAAGGTGAGATTCTCGGCTCTGGCGACAGGTCCTATGAGGCGCGCAAAATAAATGAACAGTGCAACCGGCGGCAGAGCACACAACCACCCGCTCCACCGGCGAGCATGATGCTGAAAAAAAGGCGCAAAAAAAGCAGCGAGAAACCCCGACAGCACGGCAAATAGCATATTGCATTCCCTTGATCTGCTTGCAGAATTCTTTTCTATGCGACTCACTCCATTTAATAATATTTATGCAGCCCCATGTACAGAGATTATGCGAAAATACCCATTACGCTGGATTGGCGGTCTGCTCGCAGATTTCAGCGTATCCGGGAGAATAGGTCGGGGAGGGAACATGGTCGGAATCTGAAACCCTTGCCACATTCCCTGGCAAACTTAACTTGAGATGTGGTAGCAGGTGGTTTGAGGTTGGATTGCTGCATTTTTCCGCATCGCATGGAACACAAGATTGGAAAGGTCACGCGCCTCCCGTGAAACATGTCATTGAAGCACGCAATTTAACAAAGATTTTCGACGACTTCACGGCCGTCAACGGTGTTTCGTTCGACCTGGTTGCAGGGGAATGCTTGGGCCTGCTGGGGCCGAATGGAGCCGGCAAGACGTCCACCATCAGAATGACCTATGGTTTTTCGCCCATGACCAGTGGCGAGCTGAGCGTTTTTGGTCTGGATATCCGCACTCAATGGCGAGCGATCAAAGGCCGCATAGGGGTCTGCCAGCAGGAAAACAGTCTGGACCCGGACTTGACCGTGCAGCAGAATCTGGAGGTTTTCGGCCGCTACTTCAATATTCCCGGGAAGACCGCTCGTCAAAAAGCTCAACGGCTCCTCGAATTCATTGCTTTGGACCACCGTCAAAATGCCAGGGTTAGCGAATTGTCTGGAGGATTGATGCGACGACTGGTGCTGGCCCGCGCGCTCATCAATGATCCGGACCTTCTCATTCTGGACGAGCCCACCACCGGTCTTGATCCTCAGTCGCGACATCAGGTATGGGAGAGGCTTGAGCTCCTGCGCTCGGAGGGACTCTCTATTCTGCTGACCACTCATTATATGGAGGAGGCGGCGCGTCTTGGCGATCGGCTTATCATCATGGACCATGGAGAGATTTTGGTGCAGGGCAGGCCATCCGATCTGATTTCCGAAAACGCCGGGCACAGTGTCATCGAAATCGCCAAACCGAGCGATGAAGTGCGAGAGTTTGTCCGCTCGAAGGATCTCCGGTACGATGACCTGGTCCATCGGATTCTGATTTACGGCAAAGAAAACGATCAGCTGTTCGATCTCATCAGGGAGCGCTATTGCGTCGAAAACTGCAGCTTACGCATGGCGACTCTGGAGGACGTCTTTTTAAGATTGACGGGGAGGCAACTTCGGGAATGAACCTGTTGGAGCCGTTTAACATTTCCTGGCGGTTTTTTCGAGTCTGGCAGAGGAATCTGGTTGTTTACCGAAGAATTTGGAAGGTCAATTTCCTGCCGCCATTGCTGGAGCCGTTGTTTTATCTCCTGGCCTTCGGTATGGGCCTGAGCACCCTGATCGGTACGATCTCCTACGGGAACATTGAAATATCCTACCTGGCTTTCATTACCCCTGCAATTCTGGCCATCAACATGATGCAAAATTCGTTTTTCGAAACGACTTATGCCTCGTTCGTTCGCATGTATTATCAAAAAACCTTTGACGCGATGATGGCGACTCCCTTATCCCTCGGTGAGGTCATCACCGCGGAAATTATTTGGGGAGCGACCAAATCGGTTATAGCTACTGCGATCATGATGATGGTATTAAGTGGCTTTGGACTGGTCAGCTACCCGGAGGGACTGCTGATCATACCATTGTCATTCTTAGGGGGTATCGCTTTTGGCTCGGTGGGCATGTTTTTCACCGGCATCGTACCCTCCATCGAAATGTTTAACCTGCCGATCTTTCTATTCGTAACACCCATGTTCTTATTCAGCGGAACCTTTTTCCCCCTTGAAAACCTGCCTCCGTGGGCACAAAAATTGGCACTGGTGCTGCCCCTCACGCACCTGGTGGAGCTCACCCGGCAGCTCTGCCTCGGTCTGGTGGGGACGGGACTTCTCCTGCCAACGACCTACCTCCTGGTCTTCTCCATAGTGTTTTTCCCGCTGGCGATCATCACCATGCATAGACGGCTCATTCAATAGCTTTGCCTGCAGCAAGTTGCAGAGATTCAAGGTTGTGTCGCTTTTTACCCGGAGGGACCTATTCCATATTCGCAGTAGAGGTATTACTTTTCGAAAAGTACCTGGAAACTGACGTTGTGGGCTCCCACCGGTTTCCAGACGATCTGTCAGACAGGCCCAACGCGCATGGAGGAAGTACCTGGCACTTCCGATTAACCAATTTACAAGCAGGAGGTCGATATGTTCAAAAAAGAATTGGCAGTTTTCGGTGTATTCATTCTGGCGTTTTGTGCCGGCTTGTCGGCTCTCAGTTCGACCGGGTCAGCCCAGTCTGTCGAAGTGAAAACTTATGGCGGAGTGTCGTATATAAGCGGCGGGATCGGCCTGGACGAACGTGAGGAACTGGAAATGGTAGGCCGGAATTATAATCTAAAGCTGGTCTTCGCAGTTCAACAAGGCAATTTTTTGTCGGACGTACAAGTTGCGATCACGGGGAGTGGAGGAAACACGGTGCTCGAAGCGGTGTCCGACGGCCCGTGGTTCTACGTGCAGCTGCCGCCGGGAACCTATAATGTTTCGGCAACCACCTTGGGAAAAACCTTCAGAAAGACCGCGCGCGTTGGAAGCGGAGCTCGCACGCAGTTGAGCTTTGTTTGGTCCGGGTGAGGTATCGCCGCATGTCCTTGGCCGGCCCTGCTAATTCCTTGTCGGCGGACGCTTCGCCGCCTCCGCTCGATGGGGAGGGACGTTGACGATCAGGTAACCTGCACGCTACTTGAATGTGACCGCTCAGATCTTCACCACATAGGAGAAGGAAATGCAGCCCGCTAGAAGAGCCTCGCGGTTTACACGATTCGCGAAGTCAACGGCACGAATAACCGGCCGGCCGGCCACATTTGTTGTCGCGGTGGGAGTCATTCTGGTTTGGGCCATTACCGGTTTCATGCTTGGGTTCAGTGACACGTGGCAGTTGGTGATCAACACCGGAACGACAATTGTCACCTTTCTGATGGTATTTTTAATTCAGAACACACAGAACCGAGATGCCGAAGCCGTGCACGTGAAACTGGACGAGTTGATACGTGTCACGGAGGGGGCGCGCAGCGCGCTCCTGGATTTGGAGGAATTGGATGAAAAAGACCTGGAACGGATTCGGTCCCAATATGCGAGCTTGGCTGAGCGTGCCCGCGCAGACTTTCGCGGTGAGCAAGAGGATAGCGATGCTCCGGAAGTAGAATAAGGCCGATGGCAGACGAATGAGATCACAACCTGCTAAGGATGTATATGAAGCTTTCCCTGGCTGCCAACTTTGATCCCGAGCTGGTAGCCCGCCTTCGGCTCTATCCTGTTGAGGAAGTCTTCGGCAAACTTCCTGTCGATTCTTTCGGAGGCGGCAGGCCCAGTTACATGGGAACGCCCGTTTCGGAAAAAGAGCTTTCCGAATATGTCTCCCTGCTTGCCGAAAACGGCATCCGGTTCAATTACCTTTTGAACAGCTCCTGTTTGAGCAATCGGGAATGGGGACGAAAGTGGCAAAGCGAGCTGATGCGGTTTCTCGACCGACTTCAGAACCTGGGAATTGGCAGGCTCACGGTTTCTACACCGTTTCTGCTGGAGCTCATCAAGGCGCGGTTTCCTGGATTTCTGGTGAAGGTGGGAATCTATGCTCAGGTGGATACTCCCCGCAGAGCCAGATTCTGGGAGGAGCTTGGAGCGGACGCGATCACCCTGGAGAGCTTTTCCATCAATCGGGATTTCGGGAGGCTTGCAGCCATTCGTCAAGCCGTGCAATGCGAGTTGCAGCTCGTGGCCAATCATCCCTGCCTGCCCAACTGCGCCATGCAACCGTATCATCAAAACGGCTTTGCCCACAGCTCGAATGGGTCGAATCGGATGTTCATCGACTACTGTTTTCTACGCTGCACTCGCAGGAGGCTGGAAGATCCTTCCCTGTTTGTCAAGGCGGCCTGGATCAGGCCCGAAGATGTTCCCGCTTACGAGGCCATGGGCTACTCGAGCTTCAAGCTGATTGAAAGAGGCATTCCCTCCGCCGAGCTGCTAAAACGTGTGAGGGCTTACAGCGATCGCAGTTTTCACGGAAATCTGGCGGAAATCCTTATGCCCTACGGCTTCAGCGAAGCGCTCAAGAAGGATCGATTCTGGCTTCTGAAATATTTCTTCCGACCCTTTCAGGTGAGCCCGTTCAAAATCAAACCCCTGTACGACACGGTTCGAATGCAGGGCATGCTTTTCCCCAGAAAAGGAAACCCCATCTTGATCGACTCTTCTCGGATGCCTGCGGATTTCCTGGAAGGATTCAAAAAACGGGATTGCAGCTTACTGGACTGCAAACAATGCGGCTACTGTGAAGCGATTGCGGCTGAGGCCGTGAAGGTAGACCCGGTCTTTCGGCAGGAATCTCTCAAGCGATTCGCCGTCATTGAAGAAGCAATGGTCGGCGGGGGACTGTGGGGTGTTTAAGGAGCGTGTGACCGAATCGGAATGGATGGACGGCGAGAACTTCGACGCTGGCTTGGCAGAACGAAGCTTTCGCTTCATCGAAATGATCAATCGGTTTTTTGGCGGCATCCGGATTGTCAGGCAATTCATTACAGACCAGGCGGACGGCGGAACGATCAAAGTGTTGGACATCGGCTCCGGCAGTTGCGACATCCCGCTGGCTGTTTCCCGCTGGGCCGAAGGCAAGGGAATTCCTGTTCATTTCACCTGCATCGAAAAAAGCGAAACGGTGGTGGAGATTGCCCGACGCCGCCTCCGACGGGCGGGCGACCCGCCGCTGAAGCTGATCAGGCAGGACATTTTCGACCACCGCCCGGCCGAGCCCTATCATTGTGCAGTGGGCTCCATGTTCTTTCATCACCTGGATGAAGAGCAAATCCTCAGGCTGGTCCGACATCTTCGAACGGTTGTCAAAAGGAGCCTGCTGATCAACGATCTTCGCAGATCCCCGCTGGGCTATCTCGGCTGTATGCTGCTGGCTCGCGGTTTTCCGCCCGACGTCAGGCACGACGCTTTGCTCTCCATCCGCAAGGGGTTCAAGGAGATTGAAATGCGGGAGTTGCTGCAAAGGCTGGGTGATGTTTCCGTTGAGGTAAGCGCTACCCGTTTTTTTCGAATGCAAGCGGTTGTTCGGTTCCATACCAGGATGAACGGATGAAAGCTATTCTGCGAGCATTGGCCACCGCAAATCCGCCCATGTACGTGACTCAGCGCCAGGTTTTCGATTTTTGCAGCAGCCACTTCAGCATGGAGCCCCGGGAGCGCGAGCTCTACAGGCGCATCCTGCTCGACGGACATATCCACGGGCGCTATGTCGGCCTGGACGCCCACGAAGAAGCCCTTGAAACCGATCCGGATCGGCTGAACGCCCGGTTCCTCAAGTTCGCAACCCGGATCGCATCGGACGCCGCCCGCCAGGCGTTGGAACAGGCTCAATGCAAACCGGAAGACATCGGCGGCCTGGTGGTGAACACCTGCACCGGCTATCTCTGTCCCGGAATTTCCTCTTATGTTTCCCAGGAGCTGGGACTGCCTCCCCCGCTGAAGGTTTTGGATCTTATGGGCATGGGATGCGGGGCCGCCATACCCAATATTGAATGCGCAGCGGGAATGCTGGCGATGGGCGCCACGAAGTCCATCCTCAGCATTGCAGTCGAGATTTGCTCCGCGACGATGGTCATGGGGCCTGAACCGGATCTGGTGGTCAGCAACTGCATCTTTGGTGACGGGGCTTCTGCAGCTGTTCTCGACCTCTCCCCCAATGGCGATGCTCCGAAGTTGCTCCGTCTGCTGGATTTCGAAGCGGGCATACTGCCCGCTTATCGGGAGCAGCTTCGCTACCGAACCGAGCAGGGGAGACTCAGGAATGTGCTCAGCAAGCGAGTGCCGGTGCTGGGGGCCGCAGCCATCATGCAGGTGGTTCTTCGACTGTTGGCCAGAAACCGCCTTTCAACGCAGGAGATCGACTGGTGGGTGGTGCACGCAGGCGGTGCCGCGGTGCTGCAGCAGGTCGGTAAGAAGCTGGAGCTCGGCGATGACGCCTTGAGGTTCTCCTACGACGTCTTTCGCGACTATGGCAACATGTCTTCCCCCACCGTCATGTTTGTTTTGAAAAGAATCATCGAAGAAGGAAAGCCAAACAGGGGTGACAAGGGATTGCTCCTTTCTTTCGGAGCCGGATTCTCGGCTTTTGGAGCACTGGTTGAATTTTAAAGCTCATAAGTTCGGATTGGGTGATGAATTTGCAAATCGATATCTTACAAATCGATTCAAAAGGGAGACTATATGGGAACCGCTAAAACGGCACCCACACACATAGACGAATACATCGCCGGCTTTCCGCAGGATGTTCAAGACATGCTCGAAAAGATGCGGAAGACGATTAGAAGAGCGGCACCCGACGCTGAGGAAACAATCAGTTATCGGATACCGACTTTCAAGCTGAAAGGCCCTTTGGTCTATTTTGCCGCCTTCAAAGCACATATCGGCTTCTATCCCGTGACGAGTGCCGTTAAAGAGAAATTCAAGAAAGAGCTATCGATATACGAAAGAGCAAAGGGCACGGTGAGATTCCCACTCGACAAGCCCATTCCCTACACCTTGATCGGCAGAATTGTGAAGTTCAGGGTTAAGGAGAATATGGAAAGAGCAGAAGCAAGAAGGCAGAAGAAATAGTGAACATTGGCTCCATGAGCTGAATCTTCGAACCGTGCTGCCGCCCGTAAACCTGTGGTGATGTTGGGGATGCAAGGAAGGTCAAGGAGCTCCTCTCCGGTTGCTCGGTTCGGCGCATGAGAGGAGCTCCCACCAGAGCGGCCCGTCTTTCCGCGGGAGGAAAGAATTGACAAGGGGGATTTGCCTCCGATTGTAAGACGGACGGCTTCGAATGCGGTCTTTCTATTGCGTTTTGTTACAACGGCCTCCCTTTTGTTTAGAAATTTGATCTGGACTCGATGCCTTTCTTGTTTCAAGCTTGTCTGCAAGATAACTTTCAATTTTGGAGAGATTATGAAGAAACGATGTGAATAATGTGGGATTGCAACACACGCCGGTTTACCGTCATGAGGCTTGCCGTTTTATATCCAAGGAAGTCAAATTCGCCGTTGCCGTGAGCAAGGACCAGATGCGTGCGAGGGCTGGCGCTCGGGGTGTACCGCTCAACCCCCGTCCCGTTCCAGGTCGAGCGGTTCGATCTTTTCATGCACCCCGATGAAGACTCGCCCGTTTTCAGTGCTTATCCGGTATTTCTCGCGGTGCTGATCGTCAAAAACAACGATCGTCCTTGTCGATCCGTCTACCTGCCAATGATCTATTTCTTTCTGTTGCGTATGGCAGATGGCTTCCCCGGAAGTCTTCAATGTATCCGCAGCTGCGTGGCAAGGGATCGAAAACGGTCCGATCAGAACAATCAAGATGCCATGTTTCTTAAATTTTGACGTCCACATCGTGAGCCCTCCCTTCAGACGCGCTGCTCAAGCAACAGGCTTAATCCCTTCCGTTCGCATTCTCTGACCATCCTCCATTAAACTACTCTGCAAATCGGCGCTTTATTATATGATCGTCGCGATTAGATCGGGACTTTAACGCTGAATTGATTTTTTGCACCTGTGACGCGCGAATCGCAGAACCCAATTGCAGCGATTGTGTTTGCTGCTTACAATTTTGAGTGCACTCAACACACACACATCAAGGCAGAGAGGAGTATAGCCCATGTCCAAGAAAAGACTTGTCGTCATCGGTGGTGATGCAGCGGGGATGAGCGCTGCTTCAGTGGCTCGTCGGCGCAAACCGGAACTGGAGATTGTGGCTTTCGAGCGCACTCCCTATACCTCCTATGCAGCCTGAGGCATTCCTTACTACGTCGGCAAGGTTGTCGACAATATTGATGCTCTCATCGCAAGGACCCCCCAAGAATTCCGGCAAAAACACCGTATAGACGTCAAGACTTTGCATGAAGTCACGGAAATAAACGTCTCGCGTCAGCAAGTCAAGGTTCGCGATCTGCAAACGGCAACAGAATGGACGGAACCTTACGACCATTTGCTCATTGCGACCGGCGCGATACCAATCCGGCCTCCTATCCCCGGGATTGACGCCAAAGGCGTGCTATCGGTCAACACTCTGCAAAGCGGCTTGGAAGTGCGCCGCTTTGTGGACGAGCGACAGCCTCAGCGGGCGGTCATCGTCGGCGGTGGCTACATTGGTCTGGAAATGGCCGAAGCGCTGCTGCTGCGAGGGCTGGAAGTCACACTGGTCGAACAGTCGCCGCAAGTCATGAGCACACTGGATCTGGATATGGGAGCACTGGTTTCCGAAGCTTTGCGCAAGCAGGGAGCGACTCTTTTTCTTGAAGAGGCGGTTGAGGCTTTCGAGCACAAGGACGGCTGGATTCAAGCCGTTGTGACAAAAAACCGTACCATTCCCGCAGACGTGGTGATCCTCGGCATGGGTGTGCGTCCCAACACGAAGCTGGCCGCCGAGGCTGGAGTACCTCTGGGGTTTAGAAATTCGATAAAAGTCGATAAAAGGATGCAAACCGAAGTCGAAAATGTCTGGGCCGCAGGCGACTGCGCCGAGTCTTTTCATTTGCTCACCGGCCAGCCGTTTTACATTGCTCTTGGAACTGTGGCCAACAAACACGGGCGTGTGGCGGGGGAAAACATCGCCGGCGGCAATGCCAGGTTTGCAGGAGTTGTAGGGACTGCCGTGACCAAAGTGTGCAGCGTGGAGGTGGCACGCACCGGTCTTCAAGAGAGCGAAATCAAAGAACAGGGGATCGACTTTGCGAGTGCCACGATAGAGAGCACCACCCGAGCCGACTACTACCCCGAAAGCGGCCCCCTGACCGTCAAACTTCTGGGTCAAAAGGGCAGCGGTCGTCTGCTGGGCGGACAAATCGTCGGCCGTGAAGGTGCGGCAAAGCGTATCGACATCGTAGCAACAGCCCTCCATGCGGGGTTCACGGCTATACAGGTCAGCGAGCTGGATCTCAGTTACGCGCCGCCCTATTCTCCCCTTTGGGACCCGGTGCTGATAGCTGCGCGCCAACTCGCCAAGAAATTGCATAGTCTTGAAGGTTGAAATCATCCTTCTTATCGCAAAGACCCAGAGAGTGCAGGGCCTTGTCATAGCAGTCTTTGCCTGCGGCTCTGCTTCGAATAGCTCGCGAGCGAGGCTTCGGCGTGAGCGCTCAGCCGAACGTCCGTTCCTACTTTTCATAGGCTTGGGGTGTCCCGTAGGGACATGAACGACTGCGGTGAGTATCGAAAGCGATGGTTTTTTACCTTGCAACCGTTCGCGAAATTTAGGTATTGACAAAATCAAGCTGTTATCATCATTTAGGGGTCGAAGATGTGGGGGCATCTGTAACCGCTCATCGCAAATCGACATCTTTCGGTCTCATCCAGCAGAATTCGACTAGCAGGGGAATGCGTGGAAACAACCATCAGGTGTTTCCGCCGTTAGAGGATTTTTCTTGAATGACCCCTTATCCTTGCCCTGCCAACAAGAGGCCGGGGGGATTCATATGTCTGAAGATTTAGACCTGCTCCCCTTCTTTTGCTATAGCTGATGCGCAGCTTGGATTCCGCCTGCATAAAAGAAGGTAAAAGTTCAAGTGGAGAAAGTGTGCCAAAAACTCGTTTGTTGATGCCGACTGCCAAATTCTGTTCGACCTTCTGTCTGCTGGCATGTTTAGTTGCGGGATGTACGAAGGTCGGACCAAATTTCTCACCTCCCTCCGCCGTGGTCTCCAACCAATGGCTACAAACTGAAGATTCCCGCGTTTCAGAAAGGAAGCCCAATTACAAGGACTGGTGGAATGTTTTTAACGATCCGGTCCTGAACAACCTCATACAGATTGCCTCTCAACAGAATTTGGACCTCCGCATGGCCGGCATCCGAGTGCTGGAAGCCCGCGCCTCCCTTGGCATCGCTATCGGCCAGTTCTACCCGCAAACACAACAGGCGCTCGGTTCTGCAACCTATACCCGCACTCCAAGCAGCGCATTGGGGGTGGGATCATCAACTGAAAGCGGCAGTGAAAGCTTTTCCTACTGGCAATCGGAGATAGGTGTCGGCCTGAGCTGGGAGCTCGATTTTTGGGGTAGATTTCGCCGCGCCATCGAGTCGGCAGACATGAGCTTCCTCGGTTCCATCACCGCCTATGATGCCGCTCTGGTGAGCCTCACCGCGGATGTGGCAAGCACCTATGTACTCATCCGCACCTTGGAGGAGCGCCTGCGTATCGCTAAAGGCAATGTGGTCATTCAGGAGGAGAGTTACAAAATCGCCAATGCACGTTTCAGCGGCGGCGCCACCAGTGAACGTGACGTGCAGCAGGCTCTCACTCAGCTGAATTCTACAGAAGCGTCCATTCCGCAGCTGGAGACCGCCTTGCAACAGGCAAAAAATTCCTTGAGCGTTTTGCTTGGATTGCCGCCCGCTCAGCTGGGGGATTTACTGGAGGGCGAATCGGCCATACCGAAGGCACCGGTGCAGGTGGCTGTGGGGATTCCGGCCGATCTACTGCGCCGCCGACCGGACATTCGCAACGCCGAATTTCAGGCGGCCGCACAGAGTGCTCAGATCGGCGTAGCCAAAGCAGACCTCTATCCCGCCTTTTCGCTGTCCGGCAATATTGGATTTTCGGCCACCGACATCGGCAAAGGCAGCCTCGGCGATATGTTCTCCTGGGACAACAGGACCGGCTCCTTCGGTCCTTCTTTCCGGTGGAATATCTTCAATTACGGGCGCATCAAGAACAACATCAGACTGCAGGATGCGTTTTTTCAGGAACTGCTCGTCAATTACCAAAATACCGTGCTTAAAGCGCAGCAGGAGGTAGAGGACGGCCTGGTCGGCTTTCTCAAAGCCCAAGAAGCAGTCGCATCTTTTTCACGTGCAGCGGATGCCGCCAAACGTACGGTCGATTTGGCGATGATTCAATATCGCGAAGGCGCCACCGATTACACCACCGTCCTCACGGCTCAGCAGGCTTTACTGCTGCAGCAGGACAACCTCGCCGGTAGCCGGGGTGATATTCCGCAAGGTCTCATATCCACCTATCGCGCTTTGGGCGGTGGTTGGGAAATAAGCATAGGAAAAAGCTTTGTGCCGCCTGAAACTCAGAAAGCCATGACTGAACGAAGCAATTGGGGCGCTATGATCGACTCTGATAACGTCCAATCGCCTGAACTGGAACGAACAGATACGCTGTTCCCGTCACCCGACTGGTAGGAGTGGGAATAATGGCAGTGAAGCAAACTTTGTCCACGGCGCCCGAGGGTGCCATGCTGCTCAGATTGTTAGCCTTAGTGATTCTTTTGCCGCTAATAACGACTGCATGCAAGAGTGGCGACAATGAGTATGTCCCACCACCTGCTCCGCAGGTTACCGTCAGCCGGCCATTACAGAAGCCGGTGACTGAATATATCGAATTGACTGGAAATTTGCAGGCGTACGAGAGTGTCAATTTGGTTGCGCGCGTCGAAGGCTTTCTCTCCAGCATTAACTACAAAGATGGTGATATAGTCAAAAAAGACAAATTGCTTTTTGTGATCGAGCCGCAGCCCTACGAAGCCAAGCTGGCGTTGCAGACCGCTACCGTTGAGCAGCAAAAGGCAACTTTGTTGCGTGCAGAGCAAGAATATACCCGTCAGTTGCGCCTTATCAAGGACAACGCAACGTCCCAATCGGAAGTTGAAAAGTGGCGGGCGGAACGGGATGCTGCTGAGGCCGCATTGAATGAAGCCCGGGCCAATGCCGAACTGGCAAAGATCAACCTCGGTTACACCAAAGTCGCTGCGCCGTTCAATGGTCGGGTAGACAGACACCTGGTGGATATTGGAAACCTGGTCGGCTCCGGTCAAGCGACCACACTTGCAACGATCTACCGAGTGGATCCTATCTACGCTTACTTCAATTTGAGCGAACGCGATCTGGTGCGCGTGATGAAAGAGACACGTGAACGTCAAAGTCCAAGCTCCGATCAAGAAACGATACCGGTCCATCTGGCAATAGCGGATGAGGAAGGCTATCCTCACGAAGGAGAATTGGATTACGCAGCCACCGCCGTTAATAACACCACCGGCACTTTGCAGTTGCGTGCATTGATTAAAAATCCCTTTATTGGTGGGGTTCCGGCATTACTTCCGGGCATGTTCGCTCACATACGCATTCCCGTAGGTGAGGACAAGAACGCTCTTCTGGTTCCGGAATCAGCGCTTGGGATGACCCAGGGCAAGCATTACCTGCTGGTTGTGAACGACAAAAATGTAGTGGAGCAGCGCGCCGTCCAAACCGGTACGCTTGTCGATGAAATGCGTGTCATCAAAGATGGTCTGAAAAGTGATGAATGGGTTGTGGTCGAAGGCCTCCAACGGATACGGCCGGACGTACAAGTGGCGCCGGTGAAAAAAAGCGGACCCACTACGGAGGAGTCGAAGCCCCCATCCGCGGTCCCTCCCGCCCAAGCCAAACCAGCGGTCAAACCCTAACACTGGAGCGACGATTCAATGTTTTCCCGGTTCTTCATCGAGCGGCCGATCCTTGCAAACGTTATCGCTATCATCACGATGCTGATCGGCGCGGTCGCTGTTTTGAAGCTTCCGGTCGCTCAATACCCCGAAATCACCCCGCCCACGGTTCAGGTTTCGACAATGTACCCCGGAGGGAGCGCCAAAATCGTTGCCGATACCATTGCCCTGCCCATTGAGCAACAGGTCAACGGTGTCGAGGACATGTTGTACATGCAATCTACCAGTTCCAGTGACGGTTCCTATAAGCTTATCGTAACCTTTGAAGTAGGAACCGATCTCGACTTTGCCCAGGTGCTTGTGCAAAATCGGGTTGCGATAGCTAACGCTTCCCTGCCGCCGGAGGTTCAACAGCAGGGTGTCACTACCAAAAAAGTTTCCACCGCAATTTTGCAGGTGATCACACTCACGTCTCCCGACGATCGCTACGACAGCCTCTACATGACCAATTACGCTTTGATCAATCTGAAAGACGTGATCTCGCGACTGCCCGGCGTGGGCGACGTGGAAATTTTTGGCATCGGCTCTTACAGCATGCGTATCTGGCTGGACCCACACAAGCTTGAAACATTGAGCCTCACCACCTCGGATGTCATCCAAGCGGTCCAAGGGCAAAACATCCAGGTCGCCGCGGGCCAGGTCGGCAGTCCGCCGGCGCCCTCATCGCAAAGCTTTCAGTTCACTGTCAACGTGGCCGGCCGACTGGATGAAGTAGAAGAATTTGAAAACATCATCGTGAAAAGCGAGCCCGGCCAAGGCGGACGAATCGTTCGTATAAAAGACATTGCCCGCGTCGAGCTTGGAGCCCAAACTTACAGTCAATTCTGCCAGCAGAATGGCAGGCCCTCCGCTGGAATCGCTATTTTTCAGCTTCCCGGCGCCAACGCTCTTGCGGTTGCCGAGGAAATGCGCAAGACCATGGATACTCTAAGCAAATCCTTTCCGGCCGGACTGACGTACTCTATTCCATTTGACACCACCAAATTCGTCAAGGCATCGATCCACGAGGTTTATGAAACCCTTTATGAGGCGGCTTTTCTGGTCCTCCTCGTGATCATGCTCTTTTTGCAGGATTGGCGTGCCATGATGGTTCCGGCCACAACCGTTCCGGTAACCATTATAGGCGCTTTTATCGCGATGGCGGCGTTCGGTTTCACCATCAACATTGTGACCCTGTTTGCCTTAATACTTGCCATAGGCATTGTGGTCGACGATGCGATTGTCATCGTCGAGGGGGCCGCTCACGGAATAGAACAAGGTCTTTCGCCGAAGGATGCAGCAATAAAGGCTATGGAGGAGCTCACCGGGCCGGTTCTCGGCATCACCTTAGTGCTCATGTCGGTTTTTTTGCCCGCTGCCTTTCTCCCGGGCGTTACGGGGCAGCTGTATCGACAATTCGCATTGGTCATCGCCTCCACCGCCCTGATCAGTGCCATCAATGCCTTGACCCTAAAACCCGTCCAATGCGCCCAATACCTTCGCCCCCGGAAGGGAAAGCCGAATGTGTTCTTCCGCGGTTTCAACCATGTCTACGATCGGACTGAAAATGCATACGCGAAAATTGTCGGCTGGATGGTGCGGCGCAGCACGGTGATGATGATTTTGTTTGTCGTCTTGATTGCTTTCACCGGCTGGTCATTCATCAAGCTGCCGACCGGTTTTTTGCCGATTGAAGATCAGGGCTATGTGGTCGTAGGGGTGCAACTTCCCAATGCGGCCTCGTTGGAGCGTACTCAAAAAGTGACCATGCAACTGAATGAAATCTTCCGCAAAACTCCCGGGATCGTAGACTGGACTACCATAGGCGGCATTTCCCTGCTCGACAATTCGGCGACTCTGCCCAACGCCGCCACCATTTATGTGGTTCTGGAAGATTGGGAGAAAAGAGGATCAGACCTTAGTCTGGAAAATATCTACTATAATTTGTCCGACGAGCTCGGCAAAGTCGAGGGTGCCATCGCATTTGTTGTTCTGCCGCCGTCGATTCAGGGGTTGGGGGTTTCAGGCGGGTTTCAGATGCAATTGGAGTTGAAGGGGGGAAGCTTCGACTTTGTGAAACTCGGTCAAATAGTGCGTGAGATGATTCGTGACGGGCGTACTCAATCCGGGCTGAGCGAGCTCAATACATCGTTCAGTCCCGATGTCCCCCAACTCGATGCCGGCATAGACCGGGTTAAAGCGGAAACGCTGGGTGTTCCGGTCGATAATGTATTCAATACCCTGCAAGCTTATCTCGGGTCTTACTATGTAAACCAGTTCAATAAATTCGGCCGCACTTTTCAGGTGTATGTGCAGGCCGATTCCAAGTACCGGCTTGAGCCTGATGACATTCGACAGCTCTATACCCGCAATCTGGACGGGGAGATGGTGCCCATCGGCACTCTTACCGACATCCAGGCCACGCAGGGGCCGGCAGTCATTTCTCTCTACAATCTTTATCCTTCCGCCCCTATTAACGGGCAGGCGGCGCCGGGCTTCAGTTCTGGCCAGGCACTGCGAATCATGGAGCAAATGGCGGAAAAGAAATTGCCTCCGGGCGTTGGCTTCGAGTGGACCAGCATGTCTTATCAAGAAAACCTGGTCGGCAACCAGGCTATTTTCGTCTTCGCCCTGTCGGTATTGCTGGTTTTTCTGGTGCTGGCCGCCCAGTACGAAAGCTGGACGAGCCCGGCTGCAGTTATTTTGGTGGTGCCGCTCGCCCTGCTCGGCACCGTCCTGGCGCTGGCCATGCGCGGATTCGACAACAATGTCTATACTCAGATCGGTATCGTATTGCTGATCGCTCTGGCCAGCAAGAACGCTATCCTTATTGTCGAGTACGCGAGAGAACAACGGGCCGCCGGGCAGCCCCTGCTCGATGCGGCGGTTGAGGCTTCCCGCAGACGCTTCAGACCCATTCTAATGACTTCTTTTGCTTTCATTCTAGGCGTGGTGCCGCTGGCGGTAGCCACCGGAGCCGGAGCGGCCAGCCGACAGGCGCTCGGCACTGCAGTCATTGGCGGTATGCTAGCATCGACTTTGCTTGCCGTGCTCTTTGTGCCGGTATTTTACGTGGTCATGCAGCGCTTCAGCGAATGGCGAGCCAAAGGCAAAGGGAGCGCTGAATCGAAAGCGTGACATTGACGATCGATGGCTTCCAATCTCTTTTCCAAGCCTCTTAGCTATCGCTGGCTCATCTTTTGGATCTTGGCCTTCAGCTACCTCCTCGTCTATTTTCATCGTCTCTGCCCGGCGGTAGTGGCGGTGGACATGATGAGCGATCTGCATGCCGGTGGAGCATTACTCGGTCTGTTAAGCTCGGCCTATTTCTACCCCTACGCGCTCATGCAGTTACCCGCCGGCCTGCTGTCGGATTCATGGGGACCCAGGCGATCTATCACTCTATTCTTTGCTCTGGCTTGCGTCGGCTCCCTGCTCTTGGGGCTGGCGCCCTCTGTTTTTTGGGCGGTGGTCGGGCGCACTCTGGTTGGACTGGGTGTCTCCATGCTTTTCGTCCCCACTATGAAGATACTCACAGAATGGTTCCGGGCCGGGGAGTTTGCTACTATGACCGCCATTCTCATGGCTATGGGCGGCTTCGGCTCTCTCGCTGCGGCCACGCCTCTCGCCCTGCTCAGCAACTGGATCGGCTGGCGATCGGCTTTTGTGGCGGTGGGGATCTTTACTCTGGTGATGGCCATTCTGGTGTGGCTGTTTGTCAGAGACCGACCGAGCGATCTCGGATGGCCATCGTTGGTCGAACCGGCAGGGACCAATCCAACGACAATAGGACTCATCGAAGGCATAAAAAAGGTACTTGCCTGTCCCCGCTTTTGGCCTGTAGCCATCTGGTTCTTTTTTACCTTTGCAATGTTTTTCTCGTTTGGCGGCCTTTGGGGAGGACCTTACCTTATGCAAGTCCATGGCCTCACCAAGACCGAAGCGGGTCACATCCTTTCCATGCTGGCGATCGGATTGATCCTGGGAAGCCCCTTGGTCAGCTTTCTTTCCGACCGTGTTTTTCGTGGACGAAAACCCGTGCTTTTGCTCGGAAGCTTCATCGTATTATCTCTCACCGCTCTCTTGGCTTTTTATACCGCCGACCTCTCCATCGCCGCACTGTATTTGATCTGCCTGGGACTCGGCATGTTTTCGGGTGCCATTGTGGTGATAGGATTTACCACGACCAAAGAGCTTTTCCCCATACAGATGGCCGGGACCTCGACCGGCGTAGTCAACCTTTTCCCGTTCGCGGCAGGTGCGATATTTCAACCTCTACTGGGATACTTGCTGGAACGACGAGGAAGGGTCAACGGAGCCTTCACCGTTGCGGGTTACGAGCAGGTCTTCCTGACACTATTTTTGTGCGCGCTCGTTGCGTTGCTGGCTTGTGTGTTTATCAAAGAAACTTACCCCGAACAATGAATCGTCAATCACCCCTTGCCTACAGGGAGCCGCGGAGTTACACTGCTCTTCGTCTATAATTTGCGACGGCCGGGTTATTGTGCTGATTGGGCAATTAACAGGTAATCTCTTGCTAGTGGTTGTGTAGCGCCTCTCTGTTAGAGATTTGCACCGGACGTCACCGCCCTCCTCATTTCCCTTCCTAGTCGAACCGCATAGCGAATACAGCCGGCCGTCTGCATTTTCACGCCATGCAGATGACCTTCGTCCGTGAGCTCCCACTCTTGCAGGTGTCAGCGCCTTTGGGGGGATGGCTCTCGCTTGGAAAAGCTCGACTTGACCGCTTTGCGGTGCAATTAACAACCCTTTCAGATGCTTTACTGTTCAATCTGGAGGTGATTCAGGGTGATTGGTGCACCACCCATACCGCCATCTCTTCGGCCAGTTGAAGAACTTTGCTGCTGACCCGCCCCATGACGAACTCCTCCACCCGGGATAAGCCTCTTCTTCCGACGACTATGGTGCCGTAGCCTCCCTCTTGGGCTTCTCCGAAGATGGCCCCTGCACGACTGAACACCCCCGGCACAATCTTGGTGGTGATTCCGCTGACATCGATTCCTTTGCTTTTCAGGTTCTTGATACAATGGTTGAAAATAGCCTGCATTTCTTGTTCAGCCCGGTTGAAATGTTCTTTGGCTTTTTCAAACCAATATTGCTCTTGCTGAGGAAGAACCGGCCCGTCGTAGCCGGCCCGCGGCACCACCATCCCCCTGGAGACGTGAAAGAGCAGCAATTCCGCGCGGCTATCCTGGAGCATCTCGCTCACATATTCCAAAGCACGCATGGCCCCTTGCGACTGATCCATGGCAATGAGAATCTTCTTTGGATCGGGACGTCCTCCAACTGCCCATACCGGAACCTGTTGCAGGTGACTCACGAGCTTGTTGGCAATGCTTCCGAACAGCAGCCCTTTCAGATCGGACAGCCCGCGGCGGCCCAGCACCAGGGCATGGTAGCCCTTGCTCGCCTCTCTCATGATATCCCGAGCGATCCCGACCTCGCGATCTGCAATGATTACCGACACCGCGTCCTTGGAATAACCCTGACTCAGGAGCAATCTCCTGGATTGTTCCATGAAATCCTCGATGCTCTTCCTTTGCTGCAGCTCCCAGGTCTTAAAATCAACAGTTTGATACGAAGACTCAACCCTACTCTCCAAATCCGAGAAGTCCTCCGGGATTAGATTGAGAACATGAAACAGAGTGATCTTTGCTCGCCTCTCCGGGAGCACAAGACCGGCGTAGCGGACAGCTTCAAAGGATTGTTTTGAGCCGTCTACAGCTATCAAGATGCGCTTTTTTTGGGGCTCCATCGTCAAACCTCCAGTGCTCCGACCCGTTCCTTGATTTGCAGCTTCGCCTCACTTTGTCCTCGTATGCATATCAAATTCAGGCCCTCTTTACGGGTAGTCGTATGGTAACGCATGAGCCTTCCCCGGGTCTGCTCTCTACCGCAATCGTCCCCTTATGCTCCTGGATGATCTTCAGCGCAAAGGTCAGTCCCAAGCCAGGTCCCGAAATCTTGGAAGTGAAGAAGGGATCGAAAATGTTCTTGATTTTTTCTTTTGGGATTCCCTTGCCGGTATCCGCTATTTGAATTAGCACCCAATCATCTTCTTTGCCGGTGCTCACCTGCAGAATTTTCCCGGCCATTGGCCGCATCGCTTCCACGGAGTTCTCCACGATGTTTCCGAGTGCCAGCTTCAAATGCTCCTTGTCCACGGCAAGGGGCGGAAGCTCTTGCATTAAATGGTGCTCTACTCTTATATCTGCGGCTGCGAACCTATCCTGAAATTGCTCTAATACCTCTCCAATCAGGTCGTTCACATTCCAGGACTCCTTGTACAAGATAGCCATAGTTTTAAGATCGACCAGGTCCCTCACCATTTTTTCCAATCGTGCCACTTCCTTAATGATGATTCCTACGGTTTCTTTATTTGGATCGCCTTCCGGAAGGTTGTCGTAAACCCTTCTGGCAAAACCGCCAATGGTCGTGAGCGGATTTCTCAGCTCGTGGGCAAGCTCATCCATCATGAGATCCAGGGCTGCCGATTTTTCCTCCTGCACCAGTTTTTCTCGGGCCTCTTTAATGGCCAGCAGCGACTTGATCCTTGCGGAAAGCTCCTTGTAATCAAAAGGCTTGACCAAATAATCATGAGCCCCAAGCCCCAAGCCTTTGATCTTGTCCTCAATCTGCCCTTTAGCAGTGAGCATGAGAATGGGGATATAGGCGGTGCCTTTGTTGGCCTTGAGCCTTCGACACACCTCGTACCCGTCCATTTTGGGCAGCATAACGTCGAGGATGATGGCGTCCGGGTCGCCCGCAGCTACTTGTTCGAGGCACTGTTCGCCGTCATAGGCCTCCAGGGTCTCATAGCCCTCAAAGCGCAGCCTTTTCCTCAAAAGCTCAACAGTGTCCAAGGCGTCATCTACAATGAGAATCCTACTCTTTTTCCCCACTGGGAATGCTCCCGCCCTGCTCTTCCAGATACAATCTTATCTGCCCGGCTAAAGTGCGCACATTGATCGGTTTGGGGATATATCCTTCACATCCTGCTGCAAGCGCTTTTTCTCTATCTCCTCTCATTGCATGGGCTGTGACTGCCACGATGGGGATCCCTTTGGTCGCCTCCTCAGCCTTGAGCCTTCTGGCAACTTCCAAGCCATCCAGCTTGGGCAGAGAGCGATCCATTAAAATCAAATCCGGTTTCTCGCTCAACACTCTTGCCAACGCCTCCTCGCCATCGACCGCCTCAACAATCTGATAACCGGACTGCTTAAGAACCTTCGCAACAAGCTCACGGCTATCCTCATTATCATCAACAACCAGTATTTTTTTTCGCAAATCAGCACGTTGGCCTTCCACCTCATGTCTCCTTAACTTGACTGCCCTGCTTTCACTCTGCTCATGGCGTTTTTTAGCTCTCGCCCCAGATCCTCCTCACTGAGCAGACCCCGGTTTAGTATCGCCCGTATCCGCCCGTTCAACGCATGCATTTCCTGTTCGGTGAAATCGCGATAAGTGAGAACGATAAGAGGGATGTCCTTCGCTTCTTGTTCGGTTTTGAGGAACTCTATCACGTCGAAACCGCTGACCCGGGGCATGGTCAGGCTCAGGACAACCAGTTGAGGTCTAAAATCCTTGATCAATTTGACGGCATCTTCGCTGTTGTAACTGGTGAAGACTTCATAGTTCGCTTCCTTCAGGATGTTGCCGATTAGTCTCACGGTCTCCACTTCGTCGTCCACAATCAGTACGCGCGTAATCGGCGCTCCCCATTCCAGGCTCTGCAGGTTCTTCAGGAGAATATTCTTGTCGACAGGCTTAACCATATACTCTGCCGCACCCAGGCTGAAACCGAGTCGCCTGTCATCCAATACGGAAACTACGATTACCGGGATGTCCCGGGTTTCAGGAGTCTCTTTGAGCCCTCTCAGCACCTGCCATCCATCCGTCTTCGGCATTAGAATATCGAGAGTGATGGCCACTGGATTCAGCGCCTTGGCCTTTTCCACCGCATCCTCTCCCGAGAGGTGGCCGATGACGGTATACTCCCCTCCCAGATATTTCCTTATAATATCAATGCCATCCGGGTTATCATCGATGGCCAGCACGACTTTTTGAGAAAGACCGTCGGATTGCAGCACAACATCCTGTGCGGAAGCCCCCTCATCTTCCGTCTTGAGAATAATATTCTCAATCATTTCGCAGCCTTTGCAGAAATCTACCTTTTCCGGATAACTGGCGATTTTCAGCCCCGCGCAATGAGTTCCAAGAATAAGCCAGCATCTGCTTTCCTCACTGCCATACGCAGGACAGCCCGGTTCTCCGCAACGGACGTAGTGCCAGCATCTTATCTGTTTTCCCGCATACTCGGGCTCTTTCAAAAAGGTCGCAACCGGCTTGCCGAAATAATCGGCCAGCCCGTTGGCCATTCTTAGCTCTATCACGGGTTCTCTGGAGCCATCGAGCAGCTCTTTGAACAACGGAACGGTGAAATAGAAGCGACTCCCTTGTCCATAAGTGCTTTTCGCCCAGATCATACCTTTGTGCAAAGCCACCAGTCCTCTGGCAATGCTCAGCCCAAGCCCGGTACCCTCATGCTGGCGCACGGTGGTCAGATCGACCTGCACAAATTTATCAAAAATTGTGCCGAGATCCTCTTCCTTGATGCCGATTCCCGTATCCTCTACGCAGACTTCCACAAAGATAGGAGGCTCCCCCGGTTCAATCCCGCGACTGGAGGGTTTGGCGGTGATCCTTATCCGGCCTGCCTCAGTGAATTTGACGGCGTTGGATAGGAGATTCATAAGGATTTGTCTGACGGCATCTTCATCCGCATATACCAGGGAGACACTTTCATCCACCTCATAGTTCAGCGCCAGTTGTTTCTGCTTCAGCAGCGGTTCAAAGGTTTCCACCGCCGACTCGATCAACCAGCTGAGATCCAGCTCCTTAGGGTTCAGCTGCATTTTACCTGATTCGATCTTGGATATGTCCAAAATGTCATTGATCAGTTGGAGGAGATACCTGGAATTGGACGCGATTTTCTTGAGGCTCTTGGTCTGCTCCTCGTTGACAGGACCGTCCACCCCGTCAATCAGCAGGTCCGTATAACCGATGATGGCATTCATGGGGGTGCGGAGCTCATGGGACATATTGGCCAGAAAGGTCGATTTGAGCTGGTCGAGCTTTCTAAGCTCCCGGTTGGCTTTTTCCAGCAGAGTTATGAGTCTGGTTCTTTCCTCCAGCAGGCAGGTTTTTCTGGCTATTTCTTCTTCCAACGTCCTTCTGGCCGTCGAGACACATTCCACCATATAATTGAATGTTTGCCCCAACACACCGATTTCATCCTCTGATTTCGGCTCTATGGATACTGAATTGTCCCCCTCCGCAAACCTCTTCGCCTTTTCGGCCAATTCCTGCACGGGATGTCGTATGAATTTGTTGACGATCAGGTAGGTTATCAGGATGAGCAGGAGGACCCCGAATAAAGTCAATAAGATCGTGCGGTTCCGTTGAGCGGCGACGGTCTCGTAGGCAGTCTCGACGCTCATGCTGATCGCCATGCTGCCAAGCACCTTTCTGGAACGACCGTGACAATGGTAGCATTCAGCCTGGTTCAGGATCGGATAGAAATAGACGATGTGTCTGGCCCCTGACACCTCATCTTCAAAAACAGTGTCCGGTTTGACCCCGGTCTCCAGCATCTCCCCCAAGGTCTGCAAGGCAGCCCGATTGCGTATTGAAGCGGCGAGCTGAGTCCCCAGCTTCTCCTCCTCGGTGGAATAGACGACCTCCTGTTCGAAATCGCAGATGAACACCTGTACATCTTTTGCAGTTTCCCTGATATCGGCCATTTGCTTGATTATCGCCCTGGCATCCCCGACCGCCATAGGATGCTTCATTCCTGCATAGGTGGAACTGGCCAATTCCCGAGCCGAAAGGTTGATCAGCTCTATTCTGTCTTTGGTGCCGAAGAATATTCTGACAGCGATTTCGGCGCCCATGATCAGAATTATGGTGGCGACTATGGCAATGAGCATCTTGTTCGCCAGCCGCTTTCTTAGCATGCCAACCATTCAACCCTCCTGATCCCGGATGTCTCAGGTCGCTAGTGCGCTCCTCCACGAATCAACGGTTTGTATCGAAAGGCTTTTACTCGTTCTGATGTGTGGCAAACTTCGCAGTCTTGCTCAGTCAAATTTCCCTTGATATCCTCCGGAGCCTGTGTCTTTACATGCAACTCGCCCGGACCGTGGCACACTTCGCAGCCTGCGTTCTTCAGGTGCGGCGTGGCTTCCTCGCTTATGAATCCCCCCGGTTTGCCATAACCGGTGGTGTGGCAGAAATAACAGTCTCGAAGCTCTTCTTCGGTCAGTTCTTTTCTGAGTCTGATGATGCTTTGAAAAGAGGAGTTCTTTTTGGCGTAGCTGGTAAAGGCTTTGTATTCTTTTGCGTGACAGGCTTTGCATGCCGAGGAGCCAACATAGCGCGGCACATTGTCGACTTGCGCACTAGTGGAGCAAAGTTGGCCGCACGTGAGCAGAATTGCCAAGAGAGGAATGAACACATATGAGGCAGCGAGTCTCCGGAAGAGCATGGGCTTATCCTGACGTCGGTTCACATCATTGAAGCTCCTGACATAACCCTCTAAAACTCGGGTGCGTGGGTACTAAAATACTTACGCCCCCCTTCGGACCAAATACAGATTCAGCCCCATACAGACAGGCGAAAAGTTGTGAAAGGATAGAGGAAAAACAACGCTAAGTTGTAAATGGACTGTTGCTTAAACTTTACAACGATAATTGTAACAATATTGGCGGCAGCGTAAAGAGCCGGACGACAGTTTCCAACTAAGATCTTTCCCGGACCGATAGCTGCGGTAGTTCTTAAACGGTATTGTTAGGGAGTCATGGCCTCACAATCTCGAATTCCGGGGAAGAAATTTCAGCCGGCATATCTTCCCATGGCCTCTCGCAAAATGAGGCACGGACCATGTATCGCCCCGGGGGTATGTTCTCTGGCAGTTGATAACTGATTCCCGTCATTTCACCGATGTTTGCAAAATGCGGGCAGCCGCCCCCGGCACTAATAGCAAATAACGGTTCAAACATAGTGACAGTTTGCGAGCTACTGTCTTTTCCCACCCTATCCAGCGCAAATTCGGGTATCACTCCTATGGGGAATGCGGTCATCCTGATAAACCGGAGCGATATCTTCTCTCCCGGCCGATAAATATCGAAATCTGTCACAAGGCCGATCAGCTTATTATGCTCCGAGATATCCGTACCCACTCCGGATGTTTTTTCATCCCAGGAGCGTGCGGGGCCCACGTCAACATGCACCAGTTCGCCGTGGTAGTAGCCGGCTCCACCAAAGCCGAGCTGCTTGACGTAATTCCAGATGTGTTCGGACGGAACCCCGGCCATTTTGATATCCGCTGCCATCCCGTATTGATGCAGACTTGCCTTGGCCGCGAGCCTGCCTTTATTGCGCAGACCTGTATTATATTCAGGGCTTCTCCATCCGGACGCTATCGTTATCTGTGCCCCCGGCCGAAGACGATCCTGCAGATAATCTAAAAACTCAATAAGCCGCAACGATACCCTTGAGAGGGGGTCGTCATATTCCGCACCGAATGTACGATCGATTTTCTTGAGCGCCTCTCTATCGTAGAAGCCGTCGCCTGCACGGTATTTTCCTTTAAAGACTACCCCGTTCTTGGCATTCACAAGGTTAATCCTGCCATCGCCACTGTAAAAGTAGCGCCTGCCCACCGCGGTGTCCGCGAAGGAAGGCGCACTCACAACGAAGAGGCACTGAACTATTATGGCAGCAGTCGTCCGAATGAATGTTCTACTCATAGGCGCAGATCTCCCCGCATGTTGAAGTCGTCGAACCGTTTCATATATGCCTATTACTAAAAGTTCTCAGGCAAAGCAAGCTCACGGGCTACTCAGACAGCAATTCTCATTTTGACTGCTGATCCTTTTTCGTAGGGTGGGTGGAGGCGCGTCTTTTTGTGCCGCAACCCACCAAAAGCTTCGTTTGCGGTGGGTTACGCTTTTGCTTCACCCACCTACGTCAAGTGCGAGCTCCAAAATGAGAATTGCTGCTACTCAGAGGCCGGCGATCTTTCCCCTTCCTAATTTCCATGCACCCATGACTGCGATGAGTTATAACAAAGCCGTACCGTTTGCATGACAGCATGATAGCTCCTTCTCCAGAGAGTTATCGTATCGACCGGGTAGCGGCGGCTAAACATTTTGCGGAGGATCACCATGGCCACAACAAGTTATTGGGCAGACAATTATGTCGAGCGGATGCGCAGTGTTGAGGACGCGATCGGTCTAATCAAGTCGGGTCAGAGGGTTTTTATCGGCTCATCGTGCGGGGAGCCACAGTGTCTGGTCAGGGGAGTCTCACAGGCGGCCGGACGCTTTACGGACCTTGAAATCGTCCGCTTGTTGTCACTGGAGAGCACCCCTCTGACTCTTATTGCAGCTAAGTCCAAAAGCCAGAGTCTGAATATCAGATCTTTTTATCTTGGCTCGGTGAAATCCAAAGAATTGGCCAAGAACATGCGCTTCCTCACTCCCATCAACTTGTCTTTGGTCCCGCGCCTGTTTAAGAGCAGAATGCTTCCTCTGCATGTGGCCCTCATTCAGGTGAGTCCGCCGGATGATTTCGGCTGGATGAGCCTTGGGGTTTCTGTTGATGTGACGTTGGCCGCGGCATTTTCCGCCGACCTGGTTATTGCCCAGGTCAATTCGATGATGCCCAGGGTTCTCGGTCAGGGATTCATTCACGTAAACGATGTGGATGTGATTGTCGAACATGACGAGGAGCTGCTCACCATCGGGGCGCTTCCGGAATCGGAAGTGGCCAATGTCATCGGCCGGCATATTGCCAACCTGATAGACAACGGCTCCACCATACAGATCAGTCTCGGCACGACACCGCAGGCAACCCTGTTGGCCCTTTCCGATAAAAGCGATCTCGGTGTCCATTCCCAGTTTCTCACCAACGACATGATGCATCTTGTTTCTACGGGCGTGATCACCAACCGGAAAAAAGGCTTCAATGACGGAAAACTGGTGGCAAGCATTGCCATCGGAACAAAGGAGCTCTACGAATTCCTGGATTCCAATCCTTCCGTCGAATTTCATCCATCCGATTATGTCAACGATCCACGCATCATTTCCCGTCACAACAAGATGGTATCGATGAATGTGGCCATGGCCATCGATCTTACCGGTCAGGTGGCTGCGGACGCCCTTCCCTTCAACTATTATTCGGGCGTAACCGGAATCCTCGACTTCACGCGAGGCACGGCCTTATCGGAAGCAGGCAAATCCATCCTGATGCTGACTTCGACCGCCGGGGGCGGAAAAACCAGCCGCATTGTGCCGATGCTGCACGATACGGCCGTCGTAGTGCCAAGGGGTGATGTGCAATATGTGGTGACCGAGTACGGAGCCGTAAACCTGTTCGGGAAAAGCTACCAGGAGAGGGCGATGGCTTTAATCAGCATTGCCCATCCTGATTTTCGCGAGGAGCTTTTCCATGAGGCAAAAAAGATGGGCCTGCTCGGCGTCGAGCGCACGCTGTCGGAATCCATGCACGGTATTTACCCGATCAAGTTCGAGGAAGTAGTGGAAATCGGGGGTCAAACGGTGACCCTCAGACCGACGAAACCGGTCGATGAGAGGTTCTTGCAGGAACATTTCTACAATCTGGATAAGCAGGATGTCGTATCCAGGTTTTTTCGACCGAAAACCAGCTTCTTGCGGGCCGATGTAGAAGGTATGTCCCGCACCGATTACGTCAACAATCTGACCATTGTCGCAGTTGTGGGCGAAGTTGGCTTCGAAAGGGTCGTAGGGGTTGGCGAGTATTACCTGGAACAGGCCAGGAATGTTGCCGAAGTTGCCTTTTCCATCAGCAAAGACTGGCAGGGGAAGGGGCTTGGCAGTATCCTGATGAAAAAGCTCTGCGAAGCCGCAAGAGAAAACGGCATTTCCGGGCTTTTTGCCTACACTTCCCCGGAAAATCAGCGCATGATGAAGTTGTTCATGACCTTGCCCTATAAGGTCAGGACCGTTGTCGACGGCGATTTGCTGTTAAGTTGCAGGTTCGACGAACCGGAGTAGTCAATTTTGCAAGGTGTCTCGTCTAATACAGATCACTATCAAAGCGCGAAGCTAAACAACCATCGACCCCGGCCGCAATCTCGGATGCTCAGTTCGGGTGCTTGCGCGCCAACAGCTTGCTCTGACTGCTGAAAGGGAGAAAGACGATGAATGTGGTGTTCATCTCGCCAAATTTTCCACCGACCTACTACAACTTCTGTACATCTCTCAGGAACGCCGGCGTCACCGTTTCGGGCATCGGCGATGCCGCTTGCGAGGAGCTTCGCCCCGAGCTTCGCGGAGCGCTGACGGACCATTATCGAGTCTCAAATATGAACGACTATGACGCCATGCTTCGCGCCTGCGGCTTGTTTACTCACAAGCATGGAAAGATAGACCGAATCGAGTCGCACACCGAGTTCTGGCTCGGAATAGATGCACAACTGCGGCAGGACTTTAACGTTTTCGGCCAGAAACCGCATGATCTGCAAATCAATACATGGAAATTCCTGAAGCCCTCAACGGAGCCATGGGCAACTATGCCTATCTTTTGAGATCCCCCGATTTGGCCGCAATATTGAACGCGATCTGCAAGGTTGAAAAAACGGCATAGACCGGGCCGCGGCTTACTTGCCCAGTGGGCTTGACAATTGTGTGGCGACGCTATTGCCAAGATTTCACGCCGGCTGAATCCTATCACCTCACCTGCTATTGAATTTGCCGTCATCCGATCTTATCTTATTTGCTAAAAGCTTGTACTCTTCGAGCCGTACATGCGCCGATATCTGGTTTTGATTCATGAACAAACCTTACTGCCTGTGCGGAAAACAGTTTGCTCACCAAGAACCAGGAAGGATAAAAGAGCCCATGATTACCGGAAAGGATGTTCCCGAGGCTAGACAGAAAACGACAAGCAGTAGACAGAGCATCCGGCCAAATCCCGGGGTCCACACAGCCGAAAAGATCAGGAGGACCTCTCTAGACCCCCTCGCGCTATACTTAAGCGAAATTAAAGCATACCCTCTGCTCACCCGAAATGAAGAAAAAAGTCTTGCGATTCGGTATCAAGAAAAAGACGATCTCAAGGCGGCCTATGAACTTGTCACCGCCAATCTGAGATTGGTCGTGAAGATCGCGATGGATTATCAGCGCTACTGGATGCAGAATCTGATGGATCTTATACAGGAAGGCAATGTCGGGTTGATGCATGCCGTGAAAAAATTCGATCCCTATCGCGGCTATAAATTTTCCTATTACGCTTCTTTTTGGATCAAGGCCTATATCATAAAATTTATTATGGACAATTACAAACTGGTCAAAATCGGGACTACCCAAGCGCAGAGAAAGCTGTTCTTCAATTTGCGCAAAGAAAAGCAGAAGCTCAAAATGCAGGGAATAGAGGCATCTCCCAGATTGTTGAGCGATCGTCTGGAGGTGAGAGAGTCGGATATCATCGAAATGGACCAGCGATTATACGGTCAGGACATTTCCCTGGATACGCCCGTGGGAAATGATTCCACCAGCACCCACAAAGATTTTCTCCCTTCCCACACCATGCCGGCGGACGAACAACTGGCCGATAGAGAGGCCCGCGCGATTCTGCATAAAGAGCTGTTGATCTTTCGCGATGGGTTGCAGGGGAAAGAGGCGGCCATTTTCGATTACCGACTCCTTACGGAAGATCGGATGACTTTGCAGGAGATTGGAAATCAATTTGGTGTCAGCCGAGAACGGATTCGTCAAATAGAAAGCCGCCTCAAAGACAAATTAAAGCTCCATCTCGAAGAAGAAACCGAAGACATCGCCATTCTGCAAGAAAGTATAATGGGAGCCTAGTCAAAGATCTTCCTCTTATCTTCGCGATGATCTACGTAATAGGTCATGGATGCCTTTTGTTTCAGCTCCTCGATCAATTGTTCCACCTCGGTCCTTCTGATGTCGTATGCTCTCAGGTAGACTTTTCTCCGACCTTCAGGCACCCCTTCCTGAGAGCTCAAGATGCTGGCGATGCGTGCGCCATGGCTGCGTATGATATCGGTAACCTCTTTGATGGAGCCGGGTCGGTCCTCCAGTCGAAACCCGAACTGAATGCCCTTTTTGCCCAGAGCGCTCAAGGATACCAGCGCCCTGAATATGTCATTGCGAGTTATGATCCCGACTACCTTTCCGGCATCATCCACTACCGGAGCCCCGGAGATGTCGTTGTGGAGTAAAACATCAGCCGCCTCCTCCACGGTGAAGTCCCACGGCAGGGTAATCGGGTCCACGGTCATAATGGCTCCTACTTTTATGGTGGAAACCAGGTAAAGCAACTCGTGAATATCCAACAGCGTGGCATCCGATGCCGAGGCCCTTTTGAGATCCGTATTCGAAACTACACCGACCAGCCCGCCCTGACTCATAACGGGCAACATACGAACACCGTGCTGTTTGGTGAGACTCACCGCATGACTCATGGAATCGTCTACATCCACCGACACGACTTCTTTACTCATCCAATTTTTCACCAGCATGTAGAATCCTCCTTCTCCACGTTCACCACACTTCCATCGACAGAAACGCGCACAGCTCTTTCAGCATTAAAAAAGAACGGCCAGCAGGCGGTCCCCGGGGTCGATATTTATTCGGTGTTCGTCTTGTGCCGCAGAGAACGATAATAACTCTCTATCGTATAAATGGCAGCCAACGGGTTGTGCCCGAGCAATCGATCCTTCACGGCGAGCACGGTGCAGGGAGCCTGCGCATACTTGAACACCAGGGAATCGTGGCCGACGCACAATCCCAGCAGTACATTGAAATCGGTTTTCGCCCGGTTGACGATTTTTGCCTGAGAGATGGGGTTGCACATGGATTCGAACCGTCCGACGGCGATCTTTTGATCGTCACGAATTCCAATCCTTTCTTTGGGAATGCGCCCCACCTTGCAGACCACCGAGACGACTTCGAGTCCCCTGGAAGAGAAAATCTTGCCGACGATCCTGGCTTCTTGTCTGAGGCCGAAGCAAAAAATGAGGCCGATGCGCCGGTAGCGCATCTTTTCCGAGAACTCGATGATCTCCACCAGTCTGGATTTTACAGGTCTCACACGATCATATCCAAGCTCTCTGTCGCCGTATCCTTCCGCTTCTTGAATCGAAGCCTGTCTGGCAAACTCCAGGACTTCCTCGGCATCGTACTCCGATGCGGCGTCAGCGATCACTTCCTGCAGGTTTTGCGTGGGGCAGGAAGGCGGAGCCTTACCGTTTTCCACCCTGCAAAGGCGATCGGCTGGATTCATGGGACACTGGGCGCAATCCGGCCATTCAGTATTCATAACAGCTCCAAGTTAAAAATCGATCGGGAACGTATTCTTCTCACTCCTGAAACATGTGAGTGATCACAACGACTGCCACCACAGAGGCAGTGCGAGAGTGTTTCCAGGACGAGCATACGCGCAGCTGGAATCCGAAAAGCCGAGAGGCAGGAAGAAACAGGTGAGAGGCAAGATAAACAGATCGAACAGACCGCTTTAGTCTTTCCTCTTCTTCGTTTCCTCCCGCCTCTCACACAGGACCTCTCACTTGGGCATATCTTGAGGAGGTGAAGCGGCCACAATGAAGATCAGATCTTCGAAGCCGGTATTGAAAATGGCGTGCTTCACTCCGGGAGGGATAAAGATGACGCTATGCTCCGAAACCAGATGCCTGGTGCCGTCAAGCTCGACGCTCCCTGTTCCTTTCAGGATGTAGTAAACATTTTCAGCATTCTCGTGAACATGCGCCGCGCAATAGCCTTTTGGCTGATAGCTGGAAATTCTGAAGTCAAAATGCTTGGAACCGTGGGATTCATTCACGAGCAGCTTGGAAAAGGCACTGAAATGCCCGGGGGCCTCTATCCAATCCACTTCCTCCGCTCGACACACTATCGCTTTCATCAACAGCCTCCTTACCTTATCGCCCGTTGAAAAGCCTGCTCACTACACCGTCTAGCGCTCACTCCACTTGGGCACCGGGAAAATATACTTGGCGGTGGAAAGATCCTCCGGCCAGACAATCTCGAAGTTTCCTTTCTGGACCTGCAAAACCAGCGTAGGCAGTTGATTCTGCCGTTCATAGCCGTTGTAGCTGATGAACTTCACGGGTCCGTACATGGTCATCATGTCCGTCGTCTCGAGGGCTTCTCGCACTGAATCGCGACTCAACTCTTTGGCGCGCTCGATGGCATCCGCACAAACATAGGCAGCCGAATAGCCCTGTGCTGCATGATAGGGGGGACGCAGCTTATACTTGGCTTGATATTTCTCGTCAAATTCCTTCGCCCCCGGATAGGTCACCGTTTTTTCCCACATGGTGGAGGTGTAAACGTACTCGGCCGCGTCCCCGGCGCCATCCAGGTATTCGGGAATGGAGTATCCGGCGGCGCTGCCCGCGAACATTCTGGGGTTGAGATCGATTTCCTTCATTTGGCGGGTGATCAAAGTGGCATCCATGAGATAGGAGATGGCATACACAACGTCGGGATTGGCCGCCTTCATCTTGAAGAGCATCGGCTTGAAATCGACCAGGCCGGCCTCATAGTCGTCGAATAGGAGGACCTCGATGTCGTTCTTCTCGGCCCACTCTTTCATGCCCTTTGCCACACTGGTTCCGAACAGGGTGTTTTCGTAAAAAATCACCATGCTCTTGGGCTTGACCACTTTGAGCATGAAATCCTGCAAGCTGGAGTCGAATTCCGATGCCGGCTGATCGGTCCGAAAGACGTATTTCCAGCCTGATTGCGTGATCTTGTCAGCCGCTGCCGTAGAGACCACGAAAGGAACCTTCTTCTTTTCCGACAGTGCGGCGATGGGATATGTTTCCGAGCTGCTGTATTCGCCGGTCAGCATGATGATGCTGTCGTCGTCAAGGAGCTTCTGAGCAGCCGTGATGGCGCTTTCCGGCTTGCTTTGGTCATCGGCGTAGACGAATTCGAGCTTTTTCCCTTTTACCCCTCCTGCAGCATTGATTTCTTCCAGGGCCAGATCGAAAGCTCTCTTGATATGCTGGCCAAAGGGAGAGTGTCTGCCCGTGAGAGGAAGTGGAATTCCGACTTTAACGGAATCTTCGGCTACGCAATCGGGCACAACGACAGCTCCCGCAACGATAAAAATACCAAGAATTAACGAAAGTACTATTTTTGCTCTCTTCATGTTTGCTCCCCTGATTCCCCTGACAATGTTTAGTTTCATTGCAATCAAACGATTTGCCGCCGCCTGTTTCTCACCTCCTCTCCATCTGAAGGTGAATAGTAAGATGTGTACTTCTCCTCATTCTCTTCAATCTCTCCGCTTTCCAGGTTTCCTTGCGTCTCCAGACTCTGTGGGAACAAAATGCAAACTCCTCTTGGCCATCCTCACAGCTGAAACGGAGCTGCCCGGGCAATTGCGTTCCCAAACAGAGTTTGGGAACGAGGGGAATGGAGTTTGGGAACGAGACGATCGCTCATCGCTCATCACTGTTCACTCATCACTGTTCACTCATCACTGTTCACTCATCACTCATCACTGCTCACTCATCACTGCTCACCGCTCACCGTCTCAAATGCCGAGGTAGGCCTCCTTGATGTGGCCGTCAGCCAGGAGCTCTTTCCCGGGGCCGCTAGACACGATCCGTCCGTTTTCCAGCACGTAGCCTCGATCGGCCAGCTCCAGCGATTGCTGCACATTCTGCTCCACCAATAGCACAGTGATTCCCTTGTTCTTGATTTCCCGGACTATTTGAAAGATGAGGTCGACCACAAGGGGAGCCAGCCCCAACGAGGGCTCGTCCAGCAGAATCAGCTTGGGCCGAAGCATCAAGCCTCTACCGATGGCGAGCATTTGCTGCTCGCCGCCGCTCAAGGTTTGAGCGAGCTGATCCTGACGCTCCTTGAGGCGCGGGAACAGCTCAAACACCTCGTCGAGCGTTTCCTGTCTGTTCCCTTTTGCGCCGTTCAGAACCGATCCCACCCGCAAATTTTCGCCGACCGTCATCATGGGAAAGAGCTGCCTGCCCTCGGGCACATGGGCCACCCCGAGCTCGACTATCTTATGAGCGGGCAGCCCGATGGTTCCCACTCCATCGATGGTGATATCCCCCGACTGTGCCGGCATAAGATTCGAAATGGAGCGCAGGGTGGTCGATTTCCCCGCCCCGTTCGACCCCACCAGGGCGACGATGGAATTATCAGGCACTTCAATGGAAAGGTCCCAAAGGGCTTGCGCATCTCCGTAAAACACATTCAGATTAGAGACTCTGAGCATATTTGTCTCCTAGATAGGCCTCGATCACATGCCTGTCGTTGGCCACTTCCTGGGGCGGACCTTCCATGATCTTCTCTCCGTAATTCAATACGACGATTCGATCGGAAACGGCCATGATAGCTTTCATCACATGTTCAATGACAATCATGGTAATGCCCCCTTCCTTGATCTTCCGGATCAGTGCGATGGCGGCTGAGACCTCCGCATTATTGAGGCCGGCCATGCACTCATCGAGCAGCAACAGATCCGGACTCGTCGCCAATGCTTTGGATATCTCGAGCTTTTTACGATCTCCCAGCGTGAGACTGAGTGCTTTGACATCCTTTTTGCCGAGCTGTCCGGTGAATTCCAGAACCTGCAACGCTTTCTCCCTGGCCTTTCGCGCATCTTTTATACGCGCGAAGGCGCCCACCATGACGTTTTCCAGCACTGTCATCCTCGGCAGCGGCTTGACAATCTGGAAGGTCCTGGCAACGCCCAGCTTGCAGATATTGGGCGGATTGAACCCGACAATGCTTTTTCCTCTGAAGAGAATGTCTCCGCTGGTCGGCGCGAGAAAGCCGGAGATCAAGTTGAAGACGGTTGTTTTCCCCGCTCCGTTGGGTCCGATCAATCCGAGGATTTCTCCCCGGCGGGTGTAGAAGTCGACATTGTTGACTGCCATGAGCCCGGAAAAATGCTTGGACACTCCCCTTAAGTCTATCAATACATCGTTTGTACTGGTTGCGTGCGCTGCTGCCGGTGACGGAATCATGACTATAGGGCTCCTTTTCGGTAGGCGTTAACCAGCGAGGAGGCAGACAGCCTGCCGTACAGACTTTTGAGACCGCCCATGACCCCTTCGGGCAAGTACAAAATGACGATGATGATCAGCGTGC